>ERZ1046740.49-NODE-49-length-112073-cov-23.916754_pt1 | contig 112073 bp, 100 predicted proteins | sample MGYA00383093_ERZ1046740 | MGnify/ENA primary metagenome ERZ1046740 (study PRJEB29581, sample SAMEA5548363) | metagenome | biome: marine; feature: coastal; material: water | depth 25 m | study: Short-term variability in the microbial, nano- and picoplankton... | reverse complement strand
AACCTATTACCACTGGCGCAAGCAATGTGGTGGAACGGGTGTAGATCAATTGAAACAGCTGAAGCGGCTTCAGAAAGAGAATGATCGTCTAAGGTGTGCAGTTTCATACCTAACGTTGAATAAACTCGTCTTGAAGGAAGCCACGCGGGAAAACTACTGAGCTTCGCTCGCCGCTGTGCTTATATCGGTCATATTAGAAATCAGTTCAAAGTTTCTGAACGTTGAGCTTGCCGATTGCTGAGGCAACACCGATCCACGTAAAGACGAATTTCACTGGGCTGGCCGGATGAAGGATGATTGGTGGCCGACAAAATCGAGCTAGCCAGACAATTTGATCGATACGGCTATCGCCGGGTTTCGGTGCTGGTAAAGGAATCCGGTTGGCCAGTCAGTAACGGTCGCAGCTAACGGCTCCGGAAACGAGCGGGGCTGAAGGTTCTGAATAAGCAAGCAAAGAGAGGCCTGTTTTGGCTGAACGATGGGCCTTGTGTTTGACTTCGACCAAAAAGCATCGCAATCATGTGTGGTCTTATGACCTCGTTGATTGTTACACCGATGAAGGAAAGACCTTCCCGACTTTGAGCATCATACTTGAGTTCAATCGTGAATGCTGGGCTATCAGAGTGAAGAGAAAGCTGAACTCGGCCGAAGACATCGACGCTCTTACGGACTTGTTTATTCTGCGCGGGGTGCTCGGCTTCATACAATCAAATAATGGCCCCAAATTAATTGCATTGGCCGTGAGAGATTGAGTCACCGCTGTCGGGACCAAGACGGCATACATCGGAGCCAGTGTCGCCTTGGGAGAGTGGATGTTGCGAAAGTTTAAATGGCCGTATGAGAGATGAGCTCGGAAATGACGAGATCTTTTACAACCTGCGAGAAGCCCAAATCATTATTTAAAATGGAGAAAATACTACCACACAAATAGGTCACACAGCGCACTGGGCTATCGCCTGAAGCCATTATAACAACGGAAACAAGGCTAACCATGCACTCACAATCAAATTAGACCCGTCAGACAGAACTACTCAAAATCTATCTGTGTCAAAGTGGATATTGATTTGCATTAGCGCCGATCTATTTAATATGTATGAGATATATAACTTCCGAAAGACTTTTCATCGAAATTGAGCAATCATTTCCAGATGTTGGGCACTTTAAGCGCAAAAGAATTATGAGCTGCATCGGTTCGTCGGTCTGGGTTGATTATTTTCGTTCTGTCGAACACGCACTATTTGGTTTTTGTTACCACCTGTCTAATTGTTTGCGCACGGTGGGTGGAGGACCCTAGTGTCAAGACATTTTGGTGTTTTTAGCTTCGTGATTAAATCTTGGATAAATTGTTGGCTGGCCGTCCTTTTTAAATTTCGAGGTGTAAGCCGAATTGTGAACGTGATTTTATCCATTGAACCAGACGAGCAGCTTTCAACCGTAATCTGCGACATGTGTGTTTGCAATAATCCATTGGTTTGCAACTAAAATGGAGCATTCTTTGCCACCAGATCACGATGACAATGGAATAGCCGTACCTTCTGGTCGTCTAGGACGTTTGCTTAGGCTCGGTGGAATGGCGTCTGGTATCATGGGTAATGTCGCTGCTGGTGGATTGGGAGCACTTGCGCAAGGCAAACGTTTAGATATGGCGCAACTTTTGCTCACCCCAGCCAATACGCGTCGCCTGACCAACGAACTTTCGCATTTGCGTGGCGCGGCACTGAAGCTTGGGCAAATGCTGTCAATGGATAGTGGTGTGATGCTACCTGAAGAATTGACTACCATCCTTGCACAGATGCGCAAGGATGCTCGCCATATGCCACCCAAGCAGTTGCAGACCGTTTTGAATGCAGAGTGGGGTGTGGGCTGGTATAAACGTTTTGCTCGTTTTGACGTTCGCCCGTTCGCAGCAGCGTCAATCGGACAGGTCCATCGTGCAAGGACACATGACGGTTGCGACTTAGCTGTAAAAGTCCAATATCCGGGCGTAAGGGCGAGTATCAATAGTGATGTGGATAACATGGCTGCTTTGCTGCGTTTGCCTCGTGTGATGCCCAGCGACCTTGATATCTCTCCGTTAATGGCGGAGGCCAAAAGACAACTGCATGTTGAAGCCGACTATGAGGCTGAAGCGCGACACCTGAAACAGTTCGGCAGATTTTTGGCAGGATCTAAAAACTTTGTTTTGCCACACCGACATACGGAACTCTGCACGCCGCAAGTTTTAGCAATGAGCTATATAGAAAGTGAGCCACTAGAGTGCTTGTATGATGCACCCCAAAAAGTTCGCGACCAAACGGCAGCGACCCTAATCGACCTGGTCCTGCGTGAATTGTTTGTTTTTGGAGCGATGCAAACGGACCCAAACCTGGCCAATTACAGGTATGATCCAAAAACCGGATGCATCGTCCTTTTGGATTTTGGAGCAGTGCAACCTATTACGTCTGAGCTTGCTGCGGATTTACGCGCCCTAGCGCGGGTCGCCTTATCAGGAGGGGTAGATGCGACAAGGGATGCGATGTTGCGCATCGGTTATTTGAATTCTAATATCGCTCCTCATCACCAGAACCTGATCACGTCAATGTTCAACGAAGCTATAGCTCCTTTGCGGCAGGACCAGCCTTTTGATTTTGGCCGCAGCAACTTGCTCGAACGTATGCGTGACTGGGGGTTTGCGCTCGGAAAAGACCGCGAGCTTGCGCACATTCCTCCTGCTGCAATACTGTTTTTACATCGTAAGATCGGTGGTACGTACCTGATGTGTGCGAAGTTAAATGCGCGGGTCGCCCTAAGGCCAATGATTGAGGCTTATTGCAATGAGAGCAACAAAACGCCGTAAGGCTTGCTTCACCTGTGCCATTTAACAGAAAAAACGTAGGAATGTTACGTACTGAAATTTTGGTTTGTATCGAATTGAAGCTGTGGGAGACACTTTGACTAATATGTAACAAGGTATCGACATATAGCTACCGAATACTTTTCCCGAAATTTTGATAAATATCGTGGTCTGTTGATCTGTATTTTAGCTAGATATCGATATGAATTTTATCAGAAAAATATGGTTGATATTTTTATTGCCTTATAAAAATATGAGTTACCGAAATACGATAAAAATCTCCAATACCCAACTTTTTTTAATAAAGTACGACTATTTTTATTGCAAAAGTATTGAGATGATGGAAGTAATTTTATTACTAGGAATTTCCTTTCCGCTTTTAGTAAACTAATTAAAAAAGGATAATGCGTTGATGCAATTTCACAAGAGCAGTGCCACTGCTTTTTGCGCGCTGCTTATGACGGTAACGTCTCTTCAAGCGGAAAGTCATGCAGTCTCCGATGAAATCATAGCCGATCAGCGTGCTGCGTTAAAGGCTGCGACGCTCAACATGGGGTACGGTCCACAATCCCCTCGCGACCTAAATCAGCGTGCCGGTAAGAACCGTCGTGTTTTTGGTGAGGCCCCAGTCGTCGCTGACATGTCAATCTGCGATATCCATTTTCATGAAAGCGCAGAGCACAGGGGTGGTTCGTTCACTAAATTTGCGGGGAATGGTGACGGTCACGGCTACGGGACAGGCTTTAAATATGATGGAGATTTATCTGCGTCGGAGATTAAAAGTATTGACATAACAGTAGGCAAAAGCGAGCACGGCGACTTACGGCCTGGCGACACGATTGAGGTGCATTTTGTCTATTCAACGGCGGATGCAACGGCTGGGCCAACCCTTGATACTTGTTTACATGGTTCAGTTGCAAACCCGCAGCTTCGAGTCGAAGCAGTCGTAGGTGTATTAGTAAGCGACGGTGGGGAAGACTTTGTCAAAATGACTCAGATCAATGAGATAGATGGCTATAAAAAAGCGCCTAATTTGCCGAAAGACTTGGGTTCGCCAATCGTTTATTCTGGTTCAACAACAGGACCTGGTTACAACGAGAAAGGTTCGCCGTTTCAAGTTACGTGGAGTGTGCGACCGAATGTTGTTAAGCTCGACATTTTTTCAGTTGATGCGTGGTTAAACGACAACCCGTTCCAGCAAAGTCATGCCCATGGCGTTCGTAACCTAACAACAGATCTTGGTTTGCTTTCCTCGATTGATTGAAGCTTACAAGGGTACGTGCGCTATCACGTAATGTTTTGTGCGGTTATTTCATCGGAGTCTCGATTTCAATATTAATGGATTTTTCCGTTACATTTTCGGCTTAACAAAAAAGAAGCCAAGGAAACAGTAAAAACGTGATGCGCTCGCGAAATGCATGTTGTTCCGGCGTTTAGCCAGCAAAGTGTATTTTGACACTTGCTTGTGTAGCGATTTTGGGTTGGGAAAAGTATTCGGTATTCCTGCGCTATAGACGAGTATCTGTCTGGAAAACTACATACCGAAACACCCAGAAGTTGAAATAAAGATGATCTATGTTGTCCGGCCCAGCTCAATTTTTATGTAATCCATATTTCTTATCGCTACTGAACATTATGAAAATTTCCATCAAATCCAAAACGTTAAGGTATTACCATCTTTAAAAGATAAGTCCCTAACATGTTCCAAAAGTACCATGACATCCTGAGACAATTTACAAAATTTATTGAGTATCTTTAATTATAAATGAAAAAATTAGTCAAACTTATCTATAACTTCAGTGTTATCGCATGAAGTGAAGCAAAAAGAATGAACGTATCAGTGGTAAAATTACCTTAAAAAATATTTTACAGACTGACTAAATGGGTTGTTGGACCGTACCGTAGAGCATTTTGTAACCTTTTATTGTTTTTTTGCTGTTGTAGCCAAAGTGATTGACATCGACGCGCCAATATCGGCTCATGATGTTTAAGAATGATAATTGCACATTTTTAAAACACTTATATCGAATTTCCTCAACAGACTTCAGCTAGATTATACCAGTGCACTTTGTTGACAGTGCCTAAACGAAGGACGGTGCTGTGGAAGCTGTGAAACTCCATAAAGTTTCTCGAGGTGGAGACGACGGCTCAGCGTGGTGCAGTGGATTCTCACCTTTGGGATACGGCAAACTTAACGCGACAAAAGCGGTCGTCATTGTGACCGATGATAATGCACTATTGGACACGTTTTGTGGCAGTGAAAGATTTGAGTTTGATGCAGTCTGTTCATTGAGACTGACTAATTTTTTAATGTAATTTCCTAAGCTCTTGGAGCAAGGCCTGGAGGAGGGTAGAGTTTGCAATCGGCTTCATACGTAAATTGGGTTGCGTCGTTAAATTTTGACGAGGCCTTTATATTATTGGTTGTGCCAATTTCACTTATCGCGGGCCTGGGGGCATTATTTTTCCGGGTCCTGTTTGGTAATTTCATCGGCACTACCAGTACAGTTGGACAGACAAAAGCTGGCATAGCAGCAGAAATTTATGCGGTCGTCCTTGGCTTCTTAGTGCTATTTGGTTTTGATCATTTCAACGAGACGCGGCGCGCGGTTCTATTGGAAGCATCGCTGGTTGATCGCCTTCGTGCTGAGGCGCAATTTATCTCAGGCGACCAAACACAGTTTCTGGCGGCAGTGGATACATACATTGACACCGTTTTGACGAAAGAGTGGCCACGACAGGAAGCTGGTAACACGGAGGCGCTAATAGCCGGGGGTATAATGGAATTAGACCTAAGCGTTCGAAAAGCCTTTGCCAGCCTTGATGATGCAAGCGCAATACGAAGCCTAGAATTTGTTGACGAGATCAATCAGCAACGCGCAACACGGCTATCTGCAACGCCTAATGCAGTTGTTGCTGGAGCTATTTTCCAAATGCTTATCGTAGGATTGTTACTCTCAGTAGTAACTGGTTGGTTCGTACGTGGGCCAAGCATATTAGTCCACATGGCGCTTTCAGCTCTCGTTTCGGGCTCGATTGTTCTTTTGATGGTTTTGTCGGCACAGCTGACATACCCATTTACTGGAACAGTTTCGATTTCGAAGTCATCTTTTTCGGATCTGGTGCGACAGGAACCGATTTAATCATGTTCGGTCCAGTTAACATTCTTCAGAGATGGCTTTTCACTCTATTTATCGTTTTTGCGACGTACAATCCTTCAGGCATATCATTTGTTAATTGGGCAAGTTCAGCTGGGTCCAATAAAGTTATAGTCTCTGTTGTTGGGGTTGCATTGCTCGGAGTTTACGTCTTCATTTTCCGTAGCACTTGGAGGGCTATGAAGTTTGTTGGCATATTTTTAACCTTCACGTTTTTTGCGCTTTTCAGCTACATGCTTATCGATATTGGATTGGTTCGGCTGGTAAGTGCGCCCGTGGTCGAAATTATGGGGCTTGCGGTAGTGGCAAGCACGTTGGCAATAGGGCTCTCATTCTCCGCAATACGAGCAAGGCTGAGTGGACAAATAGACTCTGACGATGTTGGGCGTTGAAAACGCTTCCGCATATTAATGGCATGAAAAAATTATAATTTTGGCATACTTATATCGAACTAATTTAATAATAATAAGTTAAGATATAACTAAGTTATATTAGAGATGTTGGCGCGGTGCATTTTTGTGTAAATCCCCACTGCGGATTTAACAGATCAATTTACTCGATAAAATTGGACCTTGGGGGGTACGACGACATGAACCGTTCTACAAATATAGGTCTATGGTCCGCAATCATAATCTCAATACTTTCAGCATCTGCTCTGAGTGGTGAGAAGTCGAATTCTTTTAGCTTTCTTACCGCATCGGAAACACCTTCGTTTTTGGGGGGTATTGAGAAAAGTAAATCTTCTTCAACACCAGATATTATTACTGTTGCCCACCGAACAGATCTAAGCCGTGCAGACAAAGCAGCGCTTTCGCGATCTTTGGCCACTATTCATCAACGACGCCAGACATTCGTCTCGCGAATTATCGATGACCTTAAATCAAAACAGCGGCGTCAGTATCCGCAGTATGCTTCGCGAGGAGAGATATAATGAAGGGCCTAAGTACGATGCTATTTTTTGTTTTAGCATCACACCTGATATCCACGACTGCACACGCCGCAAGCGAAGACAAAGCCGCCCAATCCGGTTTTTTGCCCGCCGGATATAACCTTGTGATGGTGCCGATCCAGTCACTTTACGCGACTGTGGAGGGTGGAGTCGGTTTCACAAAGCGCGAGGCAATTGATCCTTCTGTAGCGTATATATCTAACGGCGTTGTGTGGGTTGCAGACGGAACAGTGGCGTCATCAAAGGCAATCTTCGGCCACGTAACAGATACAATTTCATTTGCCGGTAACGCATTGCTAGAAATTCCCACGTATCCATTGAAGTTGATGAAAAAGTTTGTGGCATCAATACACAACGGAGAAGCACATGAATTTTTAGATTTGGTTGAGATGACGGGATTTGTCTTAACTGATATCGAAGTAGGATTAGAACTCTTTCCGCACATTTCGTTTGATTTCGAACATACTCATCGCTTGACTGACGCAGAAAGAGATGAAGCTATTTTTGAGATTGAAGAGCATGTTAAGGGAGAATCCGTTCGATTGATGTTCGTAGAAAGATTTTTGCTAAAAGGTCTCTTAAAGGCAGGGGAAATATCCGATGAAATCGATGTCAAAGCTGTTAAAATTGGTATACTTCCAATACCTGGGGCCACGCTTGTTTTTGATCCGGTGCACCACGCGTTAAAGAAGTCAGCTCGTCTTGAAGCGGCGGCGGAAGACGCCCGCGAAGCGCGCTTAAAAGAAATCGAACTGATGGAAAGACTGGAAAAACTGGAAGAACTCGAACTGACCAAATTGGTTGAGTTGGAAGCTCTCATAGAGAAAATGTTCGAAGAGCGTCTGCCCGCCGCCGCAACGGAGTGACCCACAGGTGGCTTTTGCAAGCGTTGTTCTGGAGAATGCTATAATCTGCCTCGCAGCACCCATCGGAATGCGCCACGCTGTGACCGCGACGACTGACTGGCTGCAAGACAGACCAATGTTTTCCATTCAGGTTTGTTATCTTTTAGCCTCTTCCTCAGGTGTCATATTAGGCCTGATTTTACTTGGATACGGCGGTATTCTCGAGAGGGCAACCATTTCTGAGATTTGGAAAGTTAATGGATTATGGCATCAGGCGCGTGCCTATGAAATGTTTTTCATTAATTTGAATATTATAGTTACAAGCTTACAAAACGTGCAAGCGACGGCACTAAATTTGAGTTTGTTCGCATTGCTCTCAGCTGGAATGTTATTTAACACTGCAGTAGCAATACTCGGGTGGCGTTCGCTGGCGGCGCTGCGAGGGATAGCCGCTCACTGCTTGGTGGTTTTTTATTTCTGTGCATCAACCTTGTTTACGGTTTTACTTTTCCTTTGGGTCTTACACTGGCTTAACTTCTGGGCGTTTCTGATTTTGTTTTTGGTAATTGAAATCAGAAGGCGCGAACAATCTGGAACGAGGCTATCGTTCTAATGCAATATTTCATAAGGCAGTTTCCAAAGTTCTTGTCAGCGTCAATGTTGGCTGGCGCGCTTTGGTTTGGGATATGCTTGTCACCAGCCATGACTTCTTTAAGCATGGATGTTGTGTATCTGCCACCACTGGATTCAGCAAAAGTTGATCCAAATCTCTACCTTCTTAAGGAAAACCAATACACACGAATTGGGCGTGTGCATTCAAGCTCTTTTGAAACACGCATTAGTATACTTTCAACAGACGCAAAGTGTGACTGTGTAATGGTTCTGGCTAGACCGTCTTTACGCCAATTTTTGTCCATGCAGGAAATGAAAGATCTTAAAAAAATTGGCATGGAACTTTCGCGGGGAATTGCCAGTGCGTTTACTAAAAATGAAGGAATTTTGTCCAATTCTAATATGTCCTATGAGTTGCGTGCACTTTTTGTGGAGGCGCTAAACGTATCGCTACAAGAAGAAAAATTTCGACAATCTCAGAGTGCTCTTGCTGATTATATTGGGCAAGAAATTAACCCAAAGGTGATGGCAGAACTTACGTTTATCTTTAAATCGCGTTTGTTAGAAGCCATGGCTATAGTGTTAGCGGATGCATCCGAAAACTATGGCCTTGATTTTTTAAAAGGGCATTTCTCGACGTTACCTCTTACAGAAGCTGTGGACAGCTTCATTTTTGATCCACGCGTAATCAGTTTGTTTGGAGACGTTATAACAAACATTCTTGATGATAAGAATATAACGCAATTAGCTAAAGCCTTAACCGATCAATATGTTCAAAACGTAATATTTACGTTGGCGGCATCTGATTATCCCGCTGAAGTTGACTTGCAATCTGGGGCGATCGATGCGTTCCGCGATATTTTGGATTTGGGTCATGACCTGGTCTCACACGGCGGTACAACTCACCCGGTTATTCTAGGTGTTGTCCGAAATGAGTTCCTGCCTCATACCGTCCGCAGTGACGGTATTCTAATTATTATGGAAAGAGCACGAGCCGTTAGTTGGTTCCCACCCAGCACCATTTACGAGATTGAGCAAGGTGTGGTCGGATGACTGTTTTGAAAAACATTGCCGTCACGCGTGGTTCCGAAGCGGTTGTTAAAGCCGAATGCCTGGCGTTCAGACCTGGTGATTGCTCAGTTATTGTTGGTGCAAGCGGTAGCGGGAAAACCTCGCTTTTAATGGCAATCAGTGGGGTAGGCCGCGAGGCTGGGCTGAAATTTCATGCTGACATTGCTTTTGCAAATGGTGATTTTTGTACGTTTGATGACTTACAGCGTCCCTTTTGTAGTCTTGTTTTGCAGACATCGGCCCTCTACGACGACCTTACAGTCCAAGAGAATCTTGACATCGTTACTGCATCAATGACTGGCACCTGTGACATTGATCGTGAGATTATGTATCGTTTGCTGGACGGTATCGACGCGAGTGCAATGCCAAACACCTTGTCGGGGGGGCAGCAGCAACGAGTAGCTATTGTTAGGAGCCTCCTAAATGGTTCTCGAGTATGTCTCATGGATGAACCAAATGCGGGCCTTGATCCTCGACGAAGCCAGGATTTATTAGATTTAATCGACAGCCTTTGTGCTGTTGGCATGCATGTAGTAATAACCACTCATCATCCGCGTATTTTTTTAGATAAATCTATGAGTTTCTATTTCCTCAAAAAGGGAATTCTATCCACTGTAGATGAGGGCGAAAAGGGTATTGCTTGGGAACTTGCTCGGTTAAGCGATCAAACTGCGAACAAAAATGTAAAGGCACTCCCTGTCTCTCTTGAGGGAAAGAGAAAGAAAAACTGGCTTTGGGAGTTCTTTGTTAGGGACCTATGGAGCCATTTTTTGTCACCGACAACATTGCTTTATGTTGGTACAGCCTGCGGTCTTATTTCGTTTACTTTAGGATATGTCTCCGTGGCGCGTTACCCATTTTCACAAATAATTTTAGACGCAACTTTAGAGCGAATTGCTGCAGAATTAGGCGATGGATTTTACCGTTTTTCAATTCCTTTGATTGTTGGGATATTAATAGCTGCTCGAAGTAGCTCTCTGGCTACAAGCGACTTACTCCAGAAACAGCTTAACGGGTCAACGCTTGCCTTGGCACAAATTCAGGTACCAATTCGTCGTTATCGCAGTTTAGGGTTACTATTTGCAATCACGATTTCCAGTATTTGCTTATTTATTTTTGCAATTGTAATCAGCCTTTATATGCTGGGTAGTGCAATTACGCTTGCAACAAACATGCCTCTCGGGCTCGTGATGGCATTTGTCGTAGAGGACATTTTTAGAGGTGCTTACCATCCAAGCAATTGGACATGGGTATTCGCAAAGATGTTTTTTTCAGGGTTAAGCGTAGCTGCGATTAGCTTGCTGGTTTGTCAAAAAATTGTGCGCTCCGGACAACAAATTCGCAATTTGGGCGCTTTGGCTATTTTCCTATCAGTACTTGCGGTCACGATAATCCAAAGTGCTCTTATTCTCCTAGAGATGAAACAATGAGCCAGCTTTTTGTGCAATTCGCAGATGAGGATATAGGTGAGAATGACATCATTGTATCGCAACAGGCTCACATCATTGGCAAACCATCTACCGTTGTTCAGATCATTGCAGCCGACATGGTCACAGTTGACCGAGAAGAAAGTGGTCTTTTTGTCGGATTGGTAAATTTTATAAGGACGAAGCCTATTCATAACAAAGGTGCATTGGAGCTGGCAATGACACCGATCACTGAGGCCCTCAAAACCAAGGCAAGAAGTTTAGGAGCGGATGCTGTTTTAAATGTTCGTATCCACACAACTCGTGGTGTCGAGAAAACAGGCTCGCGACTAATACGTCTCTCGGCAGTTGGAACAGCCGTTCGGTTTGATAAGATCGAATAGATAAGGAAATCTTAAAATGTACTTAAAAGAAATAGTTTTATTCACCATCATGATTATAGGTTCGCTCGTAAATTCTGAAGTAAACGCGCAGTCTAAATCTTCAGTTGGTATTAACACAGTTTTTGTTCCCACGGGTGATGCGCCATGGTTGACGGATTGGTACAACATGCACCAAAGTCAATATGGTGCCGTATTCAATCCGCAGATTGAGGTAGGTTCTTATTCTGAGGTTATGGATAACCTCAATCGAAATCCATTATCAGTTGCTTTGCTGCCAGCTTCGGTCAACCAATTTAAAGATGAGAATGGGATTTATAGGTCTGATGCAGGTGTCGCCGTTTGTTTGGCGATGATATCGTCACCAAACAGTTCAATCCGGTCATTGGGTGATCTACATACACTGAAAGACAGACCCATCATCGCCGTATCGTCTGACGTTAGGCATATCGTCGACCTTGCGTTAAAATTATATAAACTAACGCCTCAAGTTGAAATTGTCGTTACAGACAACGAAGGCTCATTAACTGCCACTAAACTAGGGAATGCGGCTCTAGGCTTTGTATCGACAGCCCCGGGTAAGAAACCACTGTTCTTAACTAAATACGATGGCACAATCAATCTGCTTGAAATTCCACTGCCTATTATTCGCTTAGAAAGAGAGCGAACATTTTTTGCTGGTTCGTTTCCTTTGAGCGAGGCGAAACTCTTCGGACGTGGGCTAAAGTACGAAAGTTTGTGTGAGCCGATCAGTGCAGTAACAACTGAGGTTTCGCGATATAAAAGAGTTAACTTCAATGTGGTTGAAGTCGAACACCTTTCTACTCAGGAATTGGGTCTGTTTCAAAGGGTATATGCCGCACTCAATCGCCTTCTTAACAATACGAAATAAGAAAACAATTCTAAGAACCTCAAGAGTGAAGGTCACAACCACAATCTTGAGAATGCGTAAACTAAAGAGTGACAGTAAAAAAGGCGTTATTTTAAATATGTTGGTCACCAAATGAAAATAATAGGAATGATCTCAACAAAGGGCGGAATTGGGAAAACGCAGCTATCCCAGAACCTTGCAGTCTTATTTAATGAAAATGAAGGTAAGGCGGTGATTTTTGACATGGATCCTCAGCAGACCTGCTTAAAGTGGGCAATGCGGCGAGAATCTGAAACGCCTTTTGTAATCCCTGCAACGCTGGACGATCTCGATAATAAACTTGATGTGGCGCGAGATGAGAAAATCCAGTACGTTATTATTGACACTCCACCGAGGCGTCACGACCCCATTTTAACAGCAGTGGTAGAACGATCGGACTTGATCATTACACCAATACGACCTGAACCCAAGTACCTTGACGGACTGGAAGACACCTGGCCTGAGATCGAGAATTCCAAGAGTGCAATAGCCGTCTTGAATGCGATTCCAGCTGATGCAAGTTCTGACGGCGACGATCTGCATGAATTTGTTGCGGAGACGTGCCCAGACCTGCCGATCGCATCAGCACGGCTACACTACAGAAAAGCGGTCTGGCAACCTGACATAGCAGGTAAAACGGTCAGCGAACTACCGCAAAATTTGAAGTACATGAAAGCTAAGGCCGAAACTCTAGCATTATTCAAACAGATCAAAAAAGAGGTAAAGTAAAATGGCGGGTTTAAAAGGAATGACACAAGCTGCCAAGGCTGCCAAAGCGGATAATCCTACAGAGGCAGTGGTAACGAAAAAGACATCATCAAAACGTAAGAAAGATGAGATCGCAGAAAGCACTTCAAATAAAAAGAAAGTTGAAGTTTCGACCACAGCCGCAAAAGCTGCGTCGGTTGCACCGGCTACAAAGGCTCGAAAAGCGCAGTCAGATCAACTTTCAAGAATTATCTCTGTAACAGCCCTTTGCTGTGCGGCTATTGCGGTTGGTTATACGTCTTGGGTCGATAAAAAACTTGGTGAGGTTCCTGAATCTTCGATGGAGATTGCAGCCTCCGTCGTTCCCACTCAAACGGGACCGGACATTGTTTTGAGCATGCAAGACGATGCGTTACTGTTGGTTTCAATGAATTTACTTGATCGAGTCCTTGAGACATCTCAGCCGTACGCATACGAGCTTGCAGTAGCAATGAAGGCCACAAACGATATCAGTGACATCAGTCTTATTCTTGATCGATTGATTGATACAGCGGAGTCTGGCGTGCCTACAAATTCAGAATTAACCGATGCTTGGAAAACTTATGTCTCTTCGCAATTGGATCTGACGAGTCGTTTGGGAAATGTTGTTAACCAAATGCTGGGTTTTGACGAGCAGTCTCAAAATAATATAGAAGTGTTGTTATCAGCTGACGAGAACATACGCATGGGCAACTTAACGGCCGCTGCAGCCACACTCTCCACCCTTGAGGGCGACATAAATGGCGTGATTTCACCTTGGATAGACGTTGCAAATAAACGGGCAGAGGTTGATGCGAGCCGTACGGAGCTACAGCGCCTGACATACCTGAGTATCTTAGCAGACCCAAAATGAGCTACGCACAGGTAAGGAAGAAGCTTCCTTTTTCAAGCGTGGTTTTGCGAACTCTTCTCGTAATGTTTTTGGTTTTTGCTACGGTGAATCCTTCCAAATACACTCTTACCACCTGGGTAATTGCATCTGATGCTCCGTTGAGTGTCCGACTTCTAGTCGCTTTTACTATTTTTGCTGTGTGGATCGCAGTTCTTCGCATTGCTTGGCAGGGGTTGCGTGCCTTTGGGTTCATTCTAATTCTGCTAATTTTGGTAATATTGGGCTTACTTGAGGTCCAATTCGGCATAATAGACCAACTTAGCGGTGTCGGGCTAAATTTGGCTATATTATTCACTGTCGTAGGTCTGATTAGTTTGGGGATTGTTGGATCATATTTTGTTAGAGGGATTTCTGGACAGTCCCCAGTTGTTAAAACACCTCCATAGCTCGATGTTTTTGTGAAGCTTTTTGATGCTAAATTGTGAAAAGGTAATAACTCAAAGGGCCTGAATGGCTTTTATCGCACTTGATACTTAAAGCTTTCTTGAGCTTGGTAGATACGGCGTCATCAAAGCTCTTAAATTGATGCGTTGATAAACTGTTTCGTTATTTTCAATCCAAGTCGACACTTATTTAAACTAATTAAGTCCACCACGCCGATTGGGCGCTATCAACTCCCTTGATCGTAGAGCGGTTTTTCATGGATAATTTTTAGTGAATGGCCGGAATTTTAATCGATGCAATTATTAAAATCTGAATTATGAACCTTCAAAATGATCCTATATGAACAAACTCATATCCGTTAGATGTCGCTAAGTTCGCATTATTTTTGCCATAAGTAAAAAAAGAAAGGGGATCAACTTGACCTCTTGATTAGGTATTGACCACAGTCAGGCAACGGAAATTGGGAGAACACGGATGAAATTCAAAATGTTTATCATGGTGGCTTTTGCTGCCGGATTCGCAACCTTAGCGCACGCAGAAGTTAAAGTGGGCATGATAACAACATTGTCGGGAGGAGGCGCAGGACTGGGTATCGATGTTCGTGACGGGTTTATGCTAGCCGTCTCACAGTCCGGAAGGTCCGATTTGGAGGTTGTAATTGAAGACGATCAGCGCAAGCCAGACATTGCAGTGCAGCTGGCTGACAAAATGATTCAATCTGAAAAAGTTGATGTGTTAACTGGCATCATCTGGTCAAATTTGGCGATGGCTGTTGTTCCTGCGGTGACCGCGCAAGGTAAATTCTATCTTTCGCCCAACGCAGGACCCTCCGCGCTGGCAGGGAAGGGATGTCATCCGAATTACTTCAACGTCGCTTGGCAAAATGACAATCTACACGAAGCAGCTGGTGCGTACGCCAGCGGAGCTGGGCTCGTAAATAGTTTTATCATCGCGCCGAATTATCCAGCGGGTAAAGATGCACTAACAGGGTATAAACGCTTTTTTAAAGGTGACTTGGCTGGCGAAGTGTACACAAAGCTTGGTCAGACAGACTACGCTGCTGAAATCGCGCAGATTCGTGCAAGTGGAGCGGATAGTGTGTTTTTCTTTCTTCCAGGTGGAATGGGTATCTCTTTTCTGAAGCAATATGCCGACAGTGGTGTCGACCTACCCGTTGTGGGCCCAGCTTTTAGTTTTGATCAGGGTATCCTGCAGGCAGTTGGGGCTGCTGCATTGGGTGTGAAAAACACCAGCCAGTGGAACAAAGACATTGATAATGAAGCCAACAAAGGGTTCGTTGAGAGCTTTACTGCAAAATACGGGCGCCTCCCATCACTCTATGCCAGTCAAGGATTTGACACCGCGAATTTATTGATTTCTGCCATGGAACAGGCCGATGTTAACGATGCTGACGCATTCCGGGTCGCATTGCAGGCAGCTGATTTTGACTCCGTTAGGGGGGACTTTGCGTTTGGTAACAATCACCACCCAATCCAAGATATTTACGTTCGTGAAGTAATTAATGAAGGCGATGTTTTCACTAATCAAATCATTGGCACAGGACTGAAAAATCATGTCGACGCATATGCTTCTGAATGCAAAATGTAATTAGGTAAAAGGGACAGCACTTCAATGCTGTCCTTAACCTTTGATGGCAAACTATTCTGAAATGTCCGGTAAAACCGGCGCTGAACGGTCCAAAGTTAGTTCCGCGTCGGAAAAAACCCATGGTCCCCGCACACCAGGAACACCCTCTGGTGCGATCAACATGCCACGTGATAAAATCTGCGGGTCGTTCAGTGCTTCGCCGATTGTGTTTATCGGACCTGCTGGAACTGTCACAGCCTCTAGAATAGCGAGCAGGTCCACAGACTGAAATTTTCGAGTTTCACTTTCTATTTCTGCAGTCATGGAGTCCCTATTTGTGACCCGATTCTGGTTTGTTGCATATTCAGAATTGTTGCTGAGATCTGGTCGCCCCAAAGCTTTGCAAAATCTCTGGTACTGCTGATCATTGCCAACCGCGATGATGATGTGACCGTCTGATGTTGGAACAACCTGATATGGGGCGATGTTGGGATGAGCATTTCCTTGGCGCGTTGGGCTTTTTCCGGTAGTAAGAAAGTTCATAGCCTGATTGGCTAGCATCGCTGTGGCACAGTCAAGTAGTGACATGTCTACCAATTGCCCCAGACCTGTCCTATGCCTTTGTTCGACGGCCGCCAAAATTCCGATCGTTCCGTATAACCCTGTGACTATGTCGGTCACTGCTACGCCAACCTTCTGGGGCTGTTGATTTGGTTCTCCTGTGATTGACATCAAGCCTGATATGCCCTGTATCATAAAGTCGTAACCGGCGCGTTTAGCGTAAGGTCCGGCTTGTCCAAACCCAGTGATCGAACAATAAATTAACCTTGGATTTAGTTGGGATAAACTGGCATAATCAAGGTTGTATTTTGCTAATCCACCAACCTTAAAGTTTTCAATAAGAATGTCGGCATCAGCAACTAAGTCACGAACTTTCTGTTGACCTTCCTCATTTTGAAAATCAATAATGACTGATGTTTTGCCGCGATTTGCAGAGTAGAAATAAGCTGCCGTTTTATCGCCGTTTTGCTCGACAAACGGCGGTCCCCAACTGCGAGTGTCATCACCTCCAGGCGCCTCGATTTTGATCACTTCCGCCCCGAGGTCAGCCAAAGACTGACCAACCCAAGGGCCCGCTAAAATACGCGCAAGTTCAACAACTTTCAGTCCTTCAAGTGGTTTCATGGGCGTCCCTTATCGAATAAGTGCGTGTTATGAAAAATCCGTGATAGGCAGTTGGTGCCCACGTAAACTAAAAACCCTCTCATTGGTAGGAAGAGAAAATCTCTTATAAATCCATTCTACGTCGACCAATATTTCACGCAAGGCCAAGGTGAAATGTTAACCACGAGTGGCTCTGATTATTTCAACCTTTTCGTGAGTTAGACTGAGATTTGTCCAAATGACCTGTGAATGAGAAGAAAATGATTTTATTGTCTTACACCCTTTTTGGACCTCTCCACCTTCCGTCCCGTGTGTAATTCCTATATTGTAACGAAGATATTACTCATTTCCCTGATCCCTGTAATTTTTTACTAGAATTACTCAGGAAATTGAGCGAGTTAACAGGGAAGGAATGGCTGCGTTCCCAAATTCTTTCGACGTTAAAATAATTTTGAGGTGAGAAGCATGGCTAAAGATTTGGCACCGCAATCCAAACCGGATTTGGGGACGTTCAATTGGGAAGATCCCCTTTTGCTAGAAGCTCAACTAGAAGAAGACGAGCGCATGGTTCGAGATGCCGCAAGGGCATATTGTAACGAAAAGCTTGCTCCACGCGTCAATCGGGCGTTCGAGAGTGAGGAAACCGACCCAGCCATCTTTGCTGAAATGGGCGAAATGGGTCTGCTAGGCACGACCATTCCGGAAGAATATGGCGGTATTGGCTCTAGCTATGTGACGTACGGTCTTGTTGCCCGCGAAGTCGAGCGTGTGGATTCGGGCTACAGATCAATGATGTCGGTCCAAAGTTCTTTGGTAATGTATCCAATTTATGCCTACGGTACCGAAGAGCAGCGCCAAAAATTTCTACCAAAGCTGGCGAGTGGCGAGTTAATCGGATGTTTCGGTTTAACGGAGCCTGATGCAGGCTCAGATCCGGCAGGAATGAAAACTACTGCGCGCAAAACCGACGGCGGCTATGTGCTTAACGGCTCGAAAATGTGGATTTCGAATTCGCCAATAGCAGATGTGTTTGTGGTTTGGGCCAAGTCTGAATCGCACGGCGGCAAAATTCGTGGTTTTATTTTAGAGAAGGGGAGCAAAGGCCTCAGTGCGCCTAAGATTCAACATAAAGTTAGCTTGCGTGCGTCAGTCACCGGTGAGATTGTCATGGACAATGTCGAAGTTGGTAATGATGCGTTACTGCCGAATGTAGAGGGTCTCAAAGGACCGTTTGGCTGTTTGAATCGTGCGCGCTATGGCATCGCTTGGGGGGTTATGGGAGCGGCAGAGTTTTGCTGGCACGCAGCGAGGCAGTATGGTCTGGACCGCAAACAATTCGGAAAGCCTCTGGCTCAGACGCAACTGTTCCAGTTGAAACTCGCAAATATGCAAACTGAAATAACTTTGGGATTACAATCGGTTTTGCGGGTTGGGCGGATGTTGGATGATGCGACCGCATCCCCCGAGATGATTTCCCTCATAAAGCGGAATAATTGTGGCAAGGCCTTGGATATCGCTCGCATGTCGCGTGATATGCATGGGGGCAATGGCATTAGCCTTGAATACAATGTGATCCGTCACATGGTGAACTTGGAAACAGTGAACACATATGAGGGAACCCACGATGTGCACGCGTTGATTTTGGGGCGTGCGCAAACAGGGTTACAAGCGTTTTTCTGAAAATATGTACGTCAACGAGGCTTTCTTCGTTGACGTATTTTATTTGTCGTGACCTCGTCGACTGTTGCCGGGTCACCCCTAATTTCGACTCCGAATAAGGTTTGCGCCTGATCCAAAGAATAGCGACCTAGCAGCACATCTTCTAAGACGGCGGAAGTAGGGCGTTCTAATGGGTCACCGTAGCCACCGCCACCCGGCGTTCGTACACGTACTCGATCACCACTCTGTAATGGTATATCTTGTTCCTTAGATAAGTGTGGCGGCGTGTAGGCGGCGCCATTACGATGGACAGTGACTTTGTTAACCACGCCATCTTTACCGCCCAAAGCGCCCTGTGGCCCAAAACGTCCATGATCCATTACGAAGCTGGCTTTTGCGTGTCCACGAAGTAGTTCGACCTCGTAATCTAGACCAAATCCTCCGCGATGCAGGCCTGCTCCTCCTGATCCTTCGTGCAAAGCGTAATGATGGTAAAGTACGGGAAAAGCCTGTTCCATTATTTCAACTGGCGGCGCCTTGGATATCCCAATGGTCGAACAGCCGTTGGAAAGCCCGTCGCCCTCGGCGTTGCCGCCATACCCTCCACCCGAAATTTGGTACATCACAAAGTTGCGGTCGTGTGCTGGATCAAATCCGCCCAAAGCAAAGTTTCCGCTTGTGCCGGCGGGAGCTGCGGTAACACGATCTGGCAGTGGAATAACTAGCGCAGCGAAAACCGCCTCAGCTATACGCTGTGATACCTCTGCGGCGCAGCCTGAGACAGGACGAGGGTAGTGCGCATCAAGAAACGTGTTATCTATCCCCATGATACTTAAAGGCTGGAATGCACCTGCACTCATTGGAACTTCCGGGAATATATGGCGCATCGCCAAATAAACCGAACTGTAAGTTGTAGCTTTGACCGAGTTCATCGGTCCTTCGCACGGCGGGCTTGTTCCTTCAAAATCGAAAATCAGATCTGTGTCAGCTTTGGTTATAGCCAGACGTATTTCAAGCGGTTTATTGATTACTCCATCGCTGTCGATCCAAGCAGTACTTTTGTAAGTTCCCTCTGGAATCGTTGCTATAAACGCCCGCATCTGCTGCGCTGCTCTTCCGCGCAATTCTTTGATTGCTTCGGTGACCGCTCCATCGCCGTAGCGATCCATCAGCTCATTCAGCCTTTGTTCACCTACTAGCAATGCGGCAGCCTGTGCCTTTACATCTCCAATTCTTTGATCAGCCACCCGAATATTAGAGGAAATGATCGAAAATATTTCTTGGTCTAGCACACCTTCCTTAAACAAGCGCACAGGGGGTAAGCGCAGTCCCTCTTGTTCTACTGCCGTTGCCGACGCGGAAAAGCCACCGGGAACAGCCCCTCCGGTGTCTGGCCAGTGACCCGTATTCGAGAGCCAGCAAAACAATTCACCCTTTCGGTAAAACGGGCGAGCAAATCGCACGTCCATTAAATGTGTGCCTCCCAAATAAGGATCATTCACAATATAAATATCACCTGGTTTTGGAGCTGCTACCTGACCGTTATCGATCATGTCTATCAATGTTCGCGTAGAGTACTGCATTGTGCCAACGAACACAGGCAAACCGCCTGCTCCCTGCGCAATCAAGGCTCCATCATCGGCAGCATAAATGCCGTCTGATCGATCATTTGCCTCGGCAATAACTGGCGAAAACGCAGCACGGGAAAAGGTCATATCCATTTCATCACAAACCTGCTGCATCCCGGCTTGAATGACGGTAAGCGTGATTGGATCGATGGTCATTGCGCGCCTCCTATCTCGACCACAATGTTTCCGTCTGCATCACCGTCCGCTTTATCTCCGGGTTCGATCAGTGTGGTTGTATCCATTTGTTGAATTATGACAGGGCCTGAAATAGCGAAGGAGGCGGGCAAAAAATCACGTTGATAGACGGGGGTGTCATGCCACCGGCCCTCAAAATATATTGATCGCTTGCCTATTTGAGCCTCTGATAAACTTTTTTTTCGCTGTGCGGGGTCGAGCAGTGACGAGAGGTTTAGTTCAGAACGCGTTCCAATAACTGAACAATTTACGTTCACTACGTTGGCAGGGATATTGTCAAGATCGACGCGGAATCGATCTAAATATGCACGTTCGAATAATCTCTTTAGGTTATCTGGCTCCACGTCGGGAGTATCTAGAGGGACCCGTAAAAGGTGGGTTTGGCCAACAAATTGCATATCTACAGAACAAACAGTCCGGATTGCACCAATCTTGATTGACTCCTTAGACAGCAAACGGTTGCCATCTTCGATCTGCTGATGGAATACGTTCATCAGTGTGTTTTTATCTAATTTATGCAGAGGGGTATTGATTGTTCTGACAAAATCATGACGTAAATCCGCGACTACGCAACCGATGGCATTTGTGATTCCAGGGCGGGCAGGGATCAAAACCCTCGGAATACCTAGTTCACGGGCTAGAGCACAGGCATGCAAAGGGCCGGCGCCCCCGAAGGCGAATAGAGCAAAGTCACGCGGATCGGCTCCTAAGGAAATGGAAACCATTCTAATTGCGCCCGCCATCTTCATATTTGCGACACGTACCACGGCCTCCGCCGCATCAATTGGACCAAGATCAAGCTGTGCCCCCAATTGTTTTGCGAAAACATCTCTTACACTTTCCAGTGTTACGCCACCTTTCACTGCACTAAGGCGTGATGGATCAAGACGTCCCAAAAGCATATTTGCGTCTGAAATTGTTGGCTCTTCTCCCCCCAGCCCATAACAGATAGGCCCAGGCGTTGCTCCGGCGCTGTCTGGACCAATTTCTAGCAATCCAGCGGGGTTCACTCGAGCTATTGATCCACCGCCAGCTCCAACGGTTCGAACGTCCACCATCGGGACGTGAATCGGCATGGCATATTCAACTTCAATCTCGTTGGAAACAGACGGCTCGGCATCACGGATGAGGGCTACGTCAGTAGATGTGCCCCCCATGTCATATGTGATTAAATTCATTTCTCCAACCTTACGCCCGGTATACGCCGCCGCCATGACTCCAGATGCGGGGCCTGACATGACGGTTTTGGCAGCCTCTAATGAAACGTGCTCTGAACTCACCATCCCACCATTGCCATTCATTACCAGCAGATCACCATGGTACCCTTTAGACGAAAGCTCATTGACAAGGCGTCGGATGTAACGATCAAGCAGGGGTTGTACGGCCGCATTAGCTGCAGCAGTCACACCACGTTCGAACTCACGGCTCTCAGACAACAAAGCATGGCCGAGGGTTATGTGCGTGTTAGGCCAAAATTCACGGAGTATTGCTGCTGCCTTAATTTCGTGTTCCGGGTTTGCATATGCATGCAGAAAATGAACTACAACTGACTCACAGTCGTGCGCGAGAAGAGCTTGACCGGCATTCCGCACGCCATCTTCATCTAGCGACGAGACAATATTTCCGTCACAGTCCATCCTTTCACAAACTTCTAGTCGTAAATCTCGGGGGATAATTGGAGAAAAGGCTCCTTTCATGCCATATGGTTGTGGTCTGGTTCTCCGACCCAATTCCAAAATGTCGCGAAACCCACGGGTTGTTATAAGCCCTGTACGGGCCAATTTACGTTCTAGCACGGCGTTAGTTGTCGTTGTCGTGCCGTGAACGATCAAATCAAGCAAAGCGAGATTGCATTTTGCGGCTTCAAGAGCATTCAGAACACCAAAAGCTTGGTTCTCTAGCGTGCTTGGTACTTTGGCCAGCCGAACTTTTCCCGACGTCTGGTTCAGTTCTACTAAATCCGTAAACGTGCCGCCGACATCTACGCCGACAACCGCCCGAGAGTATTCGTTCATTTTGTTCACCGAACCAAATTTGTTTGCGTGCGAATGATGTGCGTTGATCCGACCGTGTGTCAATCCACAGTTAGGCAAAATTAAACAGTTATAATTATGTCATTCGGCACGTAAGCTCAGTAAACACTTGTGCTCAAAGTGACCATGATCTCATGAATTCCTTGTTGTAGCTGACATAATAGAGGGGTTGGCTGATCTAATTTTGAAAAATTAAACTCGTTTGTAGATAGAAGGCCAACCCCAGCACCTAGAATATGGACGTTAATAGCTAATCTAGTTACCGGTTGTAACTTTGTCATTAACGGACGAACTCGCCGCCATTTTCAAATTTAATTTTATTAGGGCCGATCGGCTGCCTAGCCCCAACTTCAAGGTTATTTTTAAATAGAGTTTCGGGGATTGGTGGGGGCATGTTAAAGGCCTGATGGGGACGTATATGATTGTAAGGTTTGAGAAAATGGTTGATGACTATCTGTGCCTGTTTCGTCGTCACAAAACGCTCGGCATTCAGAATTTTCCAGCCAAGAGTTCCGTTTACTGCTGGGCGAATTAGGGGACGTATTAAGTTGCTGACACAATTTCGATCTAAGCCACAAAAAAATTCATTTTTTATTTTAGAAGTAGCTGTTGAGTGATAGGTGAAATTAAAATGTAAATCATTAAATGATTTTTTAACATGTCCCCCCATTACTTCGTATTAAAGAACAATAAATATTGAGTTGTGAAACTTTTATATTTAGGCCAAATAAGCAAAAATATTGAGTTTGGTAAAAGTAAAATACAGCTCAAAATTAAACAACTATCACTAAAAAACATTTTTAAAAGAGAGTGATCTTTCAATTTTTGGCATTTAGTCATCCACTCTAAATCCCGGTGCCTTCATTAACGTGTCAATCTCTTTTTGCACCTTGGCATGTGATCTTAGTGACCAGTTCTTTGTCGTAAACGCGACCATCTCTGCATAGAGAGCTTTGGCTTCAAGAGCTGCCTCATCTTCATAAACCTTGCTACCTTTTATTCTCTCTTTAAGATGTCCCATTGTCTTAGCCCCCTGACACTGTGCCAAAACTTTGTTCGTCAGGGGGAACATGCAATTGCTCGGAAACGGCATTCGGACGAAGATGTATTGAAGCGTCTGAGTGAGATTGAACTGAAGCTGTCGTGAGGCAGCGATGCATCAAAGATTTCAACAACATAAAGAGTTCACGAGCCAAGAAAATGCTGGCAACAACTTATTGGCGCCGCTTGAGTAATCTTTGCAAAACCGTAACTGATTAGAAATTCCCTTGATGGGAAATGCTTACGAATGAGTAAATATGATACAGGTATCTGCGAAAGCGTTCTAAACAGCAAAGACAATATGACGTCAACGGCTTGTAAAAGAGGCGCTGTCAAAAATAAAATCTTACTACTGTTCTAATTCGCTAGATTAATGTTAGGCCAATGAACATCGTGCAAACTAAAAATTATATGAGGATTTTTTCGGTTGCGACCGCGGTGCTCGCACCCAATCGAGTTTTTGCACACGCTTCAGAAGGCGGATTTGTACTTTTACTCCCAACAAATATCTACATTTTTGCTGGTGTGAGTAGCGTAGCGTTAACTGTAATTTTTCTTGCAATTTTGCCGGATAAACCGCTATCTCGTTTATTCCACCCCCTGAAGTTCGGTGGTAGGGTATTTTCGCGATTGCCCTTAGTTACAAGTTTCTTGTCTTTCTGTTTTTTGTGCTGGCTAATTTACGTCGGCATAACAGGTCCGCGCGATCCTCTGTCAAATCCGCTACCGTTGTTCATTTGGACCATCTGGTGGGCGGCTCTGGTGTTTTTGCAGGGTGTTTTGGGGGATCTTTGGCGCTGGATTAACCCTTGGTCTGGTCCGGTTGCGTATGTTCGACGGCTTCTGGGAATTAGACCTTTTCTTAGATTCCCAACATGCTTCGGCTATACCGGCGCTGTTGCGATTTTTTTGCTTTTTAGTTCTGTCTTGCTGGCTGATCCTGCGCCATCTGATCCTGCAAGGCTTGCGGGGTATGTAGCAGGTTATTGGGTTTTTACGTTCATAGCGGCGCTAGTCTTCGGATCAAGATGGATGAGCCGGGCCGAAGGAATAAGTGTATTTATGGGCATTTATGGACGACTTGGCTTCTTCATGCGGACTGGGAACACTTATGCCGTGGGTATTACTGGGTGGCAAATTCTGCAAATGCGTAGACCAAATATCTGGCTGGCTATATTCATCATTTTGATGCTTGGAAGTGGGAGTTTCGATGGCCTAAACGAAACCTTTTGGTGGCTTGATTTGCTAGGTTTAAATCCTCTTGAATATCCTGGCCGATCTGCTGTGATTGCCCAAAATATTTTTGGCCTTGTCATTGCCAACATTGGCTTGATCCTGATTTTTACATTGTCCGTTTGGCTTGGATTGCTTCTAAACAGGTCTGAAATGCGGCTATCTGATGCATTTTGCTATTTTGCACCCACTATACTTCCCATCGCCCTTGGGTATCATTTTGCCCACTACTACACGAGCTTTTTGGTTGATGGGCAATACGCACTAGCCGCGGCTACCGATCCGATGTCTACAGGCTCTGATTTCTTGGGTCTTGGAGATTTCTATGTCACAACCGGGTTTTTTAGCTCCCAACACAGTGTACGTTTGATTTGGTTGACTCAAGCAGGAGCTGTCGTTGTGGGGCATATTTTTGCAATTATTTTGGCGCATTTGATTGCTGTTAAACAATTTGGCACCAATTACAATGCAGTAGTAACTCAAGCTCCGCTTGCTATCTTCATGATTATTTACACTTTTTTTGGTCTTTGGCTGTTGGCATCACCTCGCGGTTTTTAAAAAAAAATCTAAACTCTAGACAGAGCCCCCGTTCGTTTGCACTCTAACAACCACAACGAGATGGAAAAACGATCTAAATACAAATGCGGACAGAGAGGGAATGCGATGACCAAATCCAATAAAACACCCGCCAAAAGTACACGCCGTGCTGCGCTAAAAACACTTGCACTCGGAGCTGGGGGTGTCGCCGCAGCTAGCAGTTTACCTCTTTGGGCGCGGTTCGCCAGCGCACAGAGTGCGGAACCAATCCGGGTTGGCTTTCAGGTGCACCGTACTGGAATTGGCGCAGCCTACGGACGCTGGTATGACCGCACTACTACCGCGGCAGTGGAACTAATCAATGAAGGTGGTGGCATAAATGGTCGCCCTGTTGAAATAATAGCTGAGGATGACGGAACTGACCCCAAAAGAGGTGCCGAGGTTATTGAAAAATTTGCCACTCAACACAACTGCGACATCGGTTTTGGCACGCTGTTCAGTCATGTTGTTATTGGATCGGCACCACGAGCTGGAGAGCTAAAACTTCCCTATTTTGTGGTTTCTGAGGGCCATCACGTTGCAAGCGGCATGTTGAACCGTTACACATTGCAGCCCGGCATTACAGACGTAAAAAGCCAAGTGCAGGCCATGGCGCCATTCGTGGCTGATAAGCTTGGAAAAAAAGTAACTATGATTTTCCCAGATTTTGCATTTGGGCATGATCATCGCGACTATTTCACAGCTGCAATTGAAGCTCAGGGGGGGCAAGTACTTGAACATATCGCAATTCCTCCGACTGAGACGTCTTTCACCAAATATTTTCCAAAAATCCCACGGGACACCGAGGTAATATATCATGTGATGGTCGGTCCCGCAGTGCTTACATTCGTGAAGGAGCTTGGTGAATTTTTTGGCCCGCAACGTCCGGAGATGTTCGGATTTATAGATAGCCTTGAGGCCGTCGACATTGGTAGCCCCGGCCTTGAATTTTTAGAAGGCACTTATTTCTGGGAGGGTAACCCGAGATATGCGCAGGCGGATCAGTCCTCTTATGATAAATTTTTCCGTGAGCGGGTAAACGTCGACGGCAATGGGGCATCTTTGAGCGACCCGAAAGATGTTTCTACCTATGCACATATGTTCGGTTGTTGGGAGACGCTTCATGTCGTAAAGGCGGGAATGGAAGCTTCAGGGTACCAAGGATCAATGGATCGTGGCAAACTGATTGAAGCTGTAGAGGACATGACTAATATGCCTCATTCAAATGCCCACCCACAGGGCGCTAAAATATTTAACGGCAAGACACATCAGGTATTCGGGCATCAGTACATTACAAAAGTTACTAATGGAAAATTGTTGCTCGCACACACAACTTCCATCGAAGATACGATGTACCCCGACGAAGTCGATTATACCGCACAGCCGCTGTAACGATTGACTAAAAGCCGACCGCGTACGTCGGGGTCGGCTTTTACACAGATAAAATAAACGGGCAGGGACACACTTATCCATGGAATTCGGACCCTATCTCATGCTGGCCACGCTCGAGGGTGCGGTCACAGCAGCGGTTTTGTCGCTCACGGCAGTTGGCCTTTCGCTAGTTTTTGGGGTCATGAGGGTGGTCAATGTCGCCCACGGCGAATTTTTTATGCTTGGCGCAATTCTGGCCTGGTGGGTGACGTCTTTGATCGGTGGCCATCCAGCTCTTGGGTTTGGCGTAGCTATCCTTTGTGTACCTGTTCTAGTTGGGGTCGTGGCTGTAGCTACGGATGTCTTAATACTGAAAAAAATTAATTATGATCCAGAACGTACAATAGTAGCCACTATCGGTATTCTGTATATTATACAGCAAATTACATTGATGAGCTACGGTCCGGACGCACGTCCAATTGAGGCCCCTTTCAACACTCGTTTAGCTCTGCCTTGGATCGAGTTTAGTGGCGGACAACCTCAGCTTTACTGGCCTTGGGGCTTGAGCACAACAACCTATAAAATAGGCGTTATCGCTGCTGCGTCTGTGGTTCTTACCGGGGTCTGGCTGGTAATGGTCCGGACACGACTAGGACTTGTTATGCGAGCTACGCAGCTTGATCGCGAAATGGCCATGGCATTTGGCATTCCGGTAGAGCGCGTCTATGCGCTCGTATTTGGATTTGGGGCCGCTCTTGCTGCCCTTGCCGCGGTATTAATTGTTCCAATTCAGCAGGCGCACTATTTAATGGGGGGAGATCCGTTGTTGCTGGCCTTTATTGTGGTAATAATTGGCGGACTGGGAAGCCTTCCGGGGACTGTTTTTGCCGCTATTTTGATTGGTGTATCAGATGGCATTATTTCTGTTTTCTTTTCGCCTACTCTGGCTAAAATCTTGGCTACCCTGCTGGTAGCATTAGTTTTGGTATTCAAACCAAACGGTTTATTTGGAGCCCGGCGGGCATGAGTGATTTAAGAAAATCCTTGTGTTTGCATGTTGGACTATTAGCAATCCTTTTTGTACTCCAATTTATTCTGCCAGCTTATCACCACGGAAATTTGGCGCGTATTATGGTGCTGGCTGCATATGCGGTGGGTTACAACATTTTGTTCGGTTATACTGGGTTACTGAGCCTTGGACATGCATTGTTCTTTGCCACTGGGATGTATGGAATGGGGCTTTTGATCAACCAGTTTGGCGCTCAACCAGCATCAGCCCTGATCGGTGGACTGTTTGCAGGAGCCTTAATATCGTTTTTTCTTGGCCTCATTGCACTTCGGACCGAGGGTGTCGCGTTTATGATTGTGACATTGATGTTCGCTCAAGCTGGTTATCTTTTAATCTTGTACTTCGGCGCATATACCCGTGGTGACGAAGGGTTTGTTATCCAGCAGGCCGAGCGCATGCTCTGGAACATCAATTTGTCAAACCCGACCATTAGATACTTTGCGGCTCTATTCGTTTTTTCAATCAGTATGTTGGCTACGTTGCGGTTGGTTCACACGCCATTCGGGAGGGTACTCATCGCAATTCGAGAGAATGAAGAGCGGGCGCAAATGTTAGGGTATGACGTCTTTCGTCACAAGTTAGCAGCCGTCGTTCTGTCTGGAACGATAGCAGCGATGTCTGGTGCAGCATATGGGTTATTATTCGGATACGTAGGAGCAAGCTTTGCTTCTGTTCAGTATTCGATCTTTCCTTTGCTTTGGGTACTTCTAGGTGGTGCAGGAACAGTTCTTGGACCGTTCGTTGGAACACTGTTTATGTTTTATTTGATTGACCTCAGCTCTGGTATAACTAGCGCTTATATGTTGATAGCCGGCATCACTCTGGTTCTCCTTACTTTGTTTGCACCACAAGGTCTTGTTGGAGAGTTACGCCGACGGGTTTTCAGGTGGCTGCCGTGACTTTACTTTTGTCTACGCAAAAATTATCTAAAAACTTCGATGGCTTGCAAGCCGTTAGTGACGTGAATTTCGACCTTCCAAAAGGACAAATACGGGCTTTAATTGGCCCAAATGGTGCCGGGAAAACCACGTTTGTGAGTATGTTGTGTGGGCGTATAAGACAAAGCTCTGGTAAGGTTAGTTTTGAAGGCAAAGACATCTCAGACCTTGCTGCGCACGTTCGGATCAATCTTGGAATGGCGTACACCTTTCAGATCACATCAGTCTTTGCCAGCCTTAGTGTTTGGGAAAATGTAGCACTTGCGGCTCGACGGGCTTCTCTAACCAGTAATGTCGAGAAGGTGGTCATGGACTCTCTCGAGAAAGTAGGTATTGCAGGCAAGACTGCACAGGCTGCTGGTGATTTGAGCTACGGTCATCAACGTTTGCTTGAAATAGCGATGGGTATTGCTCAGTCACCCCTTTTGTTGATCTTGGATGAACCAACACAGGGATTAACTGATCTTGAAATCGCTAACTTTATCGAGCTAGTCCGAAGTTTATCTGCGTCAACAACTATTCTCCTGATAGAACATAACATGAGCGTTGTAATGCAAGTTGCTGAATTAATTACGGTATTTGATTTTGGAAAGATATTAGCAGAGGGAACTCCAGATCAAATTAGGGCCAACGCTGAAGTACAAGCCGCTTATCTGGGGACTAGCAATGCTTGAGTTAAAGTCTCTTAACGCGGGTTATGGCAAAGCACAAATTTTGCGAGACTTTTCTTTACAAGTCTATCCAGGTGAAATTCTTTGCCTGCTAGGGCGTAATGGTGCCGGAAAAACGACTGCTATGAAGGCAATTATGGGCTTACTTCCGCTCATGTCGGGTCAAGTGGTGTTGTGTAAAAAGACCCTGTCAGAAATGGCTCCCCACAAAGTACCAACGGCTGGGGTTGGGTACGTTCCTCAAGGGCGGCGGCTTTTTTCCGAATTGACGGTTGCGCAAAATCTGGAGATTGGATTGCGAGTTAAAGGATCCGGAAAGGATGTGCTAGAGAATGTTCTTTACTTGTTTCCTAGGCTACGTGAACGTTGGTCGCAACGTGCACAAACCTTGTCAGGGGGGGAGCAACAAATGCTCGCAACGGCGCGGGCGTTGTGCATTGAGCCAAAAGCCTTATTGCTCGATGAGCCTACTGAAGGTTTGCAGCCTTCAATGATTGATGCGATTCGTAATGTAATTTCAATTATGCGGGACAGAGGGGTTGCAGTTCTGCTTGTTGAGCAGCGAGTTGATGCTGTTCTTTCTGTTGCAGATCGAGTCGCCTTTATCGAAAACGGCCAAAATTTGGAAACTCTGGATGCCGCTAGCATTCGAGCCAATCACAGTATTGTCGAGCGCTATCTCGGAGTTTGATTGCTGCTCGAAACTACGGTGACAAGCGCTTTTAAGCCTTTTTTAATAGCCCCTGTTTAAATGATTTTATTTAATAAAAACAAAAACCTATCCTGTTCTGACTTTGAAAGTGGAGCCAGGGTTTTGTTAGAGATTCTTTGGGCTTTCTCAATAAGTTCAGCTTGGCTCTTCCAAGCAGCAGCTGTCGGTTTTAGAAGTAAACGGCGCGCGTCATTTGGGTCTGGCTTGTTATCAATTAATCCCTTGCGTTGCAGCCGATCTACCACGCCTTTGATTGTCGCAGCGTCCATTGCTGTTTCCCGACCTAGCGCATTCTGTGATGCTTCACCCAATTCGCAAAGCTTTATGAGAGCGGAAAATTGTGTGGGTGTAAGACTTCCGATTTGGTTTGCAAAAATGCCCAGATGCCGTTGATTGGCGCGGCGAATAAGGTAGCCGACCTGATTATGTAACACATATTTTTGTTTTTCTGGCTGGGTCATGGTGAAATCCTGAACAGCGCAGCAGTTGTTGACAGCTATTGCACACTACAGCAAACTCATGTGTGCACAAACAATAATCAACTTTTTCTAAATATGGTGGAGCGCAAGTACTATGGGGAAATACCACCGACCCTGCAGCCTAAAAGAAGCTTTGGATGTTTTGGCTACGCTGCACGTAACTGTTGCGGCAGGTTGTACAGATCTATTTCCTGCGACTGAGAAACAGCGGGTTCAAGGAAATGTTTTGGATATAACCGCCATTGAGGAGCTGCGAGGAATTGTTGAAACTGAGGTGGGTTGGCGGATTGGTGCCTCAACAACTTGGACCGACTTGCTCGAAACGAACCTACCGTGTGGCTTTAATATGCTTAAAGAAGCCGCTCGCGAAGTCGGTTCTATTCAAATTCAGAATGTTGGGACTGTGGTAGGAAACCTATGTAATGCGTCGCCGGCTGCTGATGGAATACCACCTTTGTTAGCTTTGAATGCTGAAATAGAATTAGCCTCTTCTGGTGGAAACCGCAGCCTTCCTTTGGCGGAATTCCTGAAAGGCGTTAGAGAAACCGATCTATCACATGATGAGATGGTCATTGCTATTCATGTGCCCAAAAAATCTGGCGATGGGGTCAGTAGTTTTTTAAAATTGGGTGCCCGAAAACATTTGGTGATCTCAATTGTAATGACTGCAGTTAGGGTTGTTGTGCGGGAGGGTATAATTCGAGAGGCAGCCATTGCAATTGGTTCTTGTAGCCCCGTCGCGCAACGCCTCACGGCGGTGGAAACAAAAATTTTAGGCATACCAATAGATGAGGCTCCAAATACTTTGAATTCTGACGATATCTTAGTGTCGATATCACCAATCTCCGACATACGTGGCAGTGCAGATTACAGGCTGAATGCCGCACTGGAGCTACTGCGTCGAGCACTTCGTGATATTGCGGAGAATGTGCGATGAAAGACGGATGCAGCGTTAATCTAATGATCAATGGCTCACAGCGAACTGTTGAGGCAAATCCCGGACGGCGCTTGTCCGATGTCCTGCGTAACGACCTTGGATTGCGTGGAACTAAAATTGGCTGCGATTCAGGTGATTGTGGGGCCTGCACTGTACTCGTCGGTGGTAAGGCCGTGTGCGCTTGCCTTACTCCGTTGGCGCATGTAACTGGCCTAACGATAGAAACAATTGAGGCCCTAGCAAAACCGGAGCCCGATGCACTGCAGCGTGCGTTTCTCAGGCACGGTGCCGCTCAATGCGGCATTTGCTCTCCCGGTATGATCATGGCTGCCACCGCACTCATTCGTCGCAAATCAGAACCATCTCGCTCTGAAGTGGAGAATGTGTTGGGTGGTGTTTTGTGCCGTTGCACTGGTTATTCGAAAATTGTTGATGCCGTGATGGACGTGGTTGGTCAGGAGAGTGGCCCTCAACCCAAAAGTGGTAATGCGATTGGCGCCCGACTAGAGCGCCTTGATGGTTTGGCCAAGGTCAACGGACAGGAGAGCTACGGATCAGACGAGTTTCCTGAAGGCGCACTGGTCGTTTTTGCGGTAAGATCGCCCCATGCTCGAGCTAGATTTTCCTTTGGCGACCTCAAAAATTGGGCTGCTGAGCGAAATGTGGAAATCTTTACTGCTCGAGATATACCCGGCGATAATAAGTTTAGCGTCATTCCCAATTTTGCGGACCAACCAGCTATTGCTGACTCAGTTGTGAGGATGCGTGGTGAGGCCGTCGCTCTCGTAGCATGCGAGGGTGACGTCATGGATGCCCTAGATATTTCAGATTTTCCTGTGCGTTGGGACCCATTGGTGGCAATTGACGACGTCTTAGTTGCACAAGCAAGCACAACGCCAAAACTTCATAACGGTCGAAGCAATAACATCCTAATTTCTGGACATGTACTGCGCGGTGATGTTTCTGATGCACTAGGTAAATCCGCGCATGTTGTGGAGCGAGAAATTGAAACTGTACATGTCGAACACGCCTACATCGAGCCAGAGGCAGGCGCAGCTTGGATGGACGGGGATGTTCTAAACATAAGGGCTTGTACGCAGGCTCCAGTAATGGATCGAGACGATACAGCGCGCATTTTGGGATTAGCGAAAGAAAAAGTGCGCATCCGTCCGGCTGCTACTGGGGGAGGTTTTGGATCTAAGCTCGACGTGTCATTGCAGCCCTTAATTGGGCTTGTGACGCTCAAAACTGGACGGCCATCTCGCATGGTTTATTCGCGGCGTGAAAGTATGATGTCGACAACCAAGCGACATCCGTCAAGGATGCGTGCAAGTATTGGTGTCGACGTAAGTGGCAGGCTAACGGGTATGTCATTCGATGGAGATTTTGACACTGGCGCATATTCTAGTTGGGGTCCGACTGTTGCAGTCAGGGTGCCAGTTCATGCCAGTGGACCATATAATATGCCAAACTATCGAGCCGAAGCGCGTGCTGTGCATACTAATGGTCCGGTTTCTGGTGCATTCCGTGGCTTTGGCGTGCCGCAGGCGGCTATTCTACAAGAGACGATTTTTGACGAACTTGCGGAAGCGGTTGGAATGGACCGTTTGGACTTTCGGCTTCAGAATGCGCTTCTGGACGGGCAACAGTCTGTTTGTGGACAGGTTTTGGAAGGGGTTGGCATCGTGGAGTGTTTAGATGCGTTAACCGAAAACTGGAGATCTACATCTTCTAAAATTCAAAGGTTTAATTCTGAAAACGTAGATCGCAAGCGAGGAATCGGTCTGGCGAGTTGTTGGTATGGCTGCGGTAATACGGCTTTGCCAAATCCCTCAACAATTCGGATCGGGTTGACGGCAGGTGGTCAAATCAGGCTGCATCAGGGTGCCATGGATGTGGGGCAGGGTGCGAACACGGTTATTGCACAGATTGCCGCTGATGCCCTTGGCTTACCTGTTCATCACATTACGCTCCTCGATGCGGACACCGGCATTACACCAGATTGTGGCAAAACCTCTGCAAGTCGTCAGACAGTAGTTACAGGAAAGGCTGCGCAATTGGCAGGACAAGTGCTTCGGCAGGAGATTCTCAATCTCACTAACATGGGCGCAAATGCATCCATCGAGTTAGACGATGGCGCGATTATTGTCAGTGACGGAGAAAGAAGCGCACGGTTGGATCCAACAGCAATGGCTGAAGATGCATTTGGCTACGTAATTTCAACGGAGCAAACATATGATCCTCCAACTACGGCCCTTGATAAAAACGGTCAGGGAAAGCCCTACGCAGTGTATGGTTATGGGGCTCAAATGGCTGAGGTGGAAGTAGACATGAAACTTGGCACCGTGCGTGTTTTGCGCATGGTAGCGGCGCATGATCTGGGTCGTGTGATCAATCCACTTTTGTCCGAAGGGCAAATCGAAGGTGGCATTGCGCAAGGTATTGGTTTGGCTTTGATGGAAGAGTATATTTCGGGACGAACAGAGAACCTTCATGATTATCTGATCCCAACTGTCGGTGATATGCCATCCATCCGTTCAATCCTGATAGAGAAGCCTGATCCCGAGGGACCTTTTGGTGCCAAGGGATTGGGTGAACACGTTTTGATTCCGACTGCCCCAGCTATATTGAATGCCATTCGCCACGCTAGCGGTGCAAGAATCGATAAATTACCTGCTAGACCAGATCGTGTTCTGGCAGCGATACGTCGCGCGGAGGGCTGATTGTGACAGCAATCCCAGAAAAAACTGAGCGAGTCCGTGAAGAAAAAATTCGCTGCGATGCTTGTCCAGTAATGTGCTACATCGCAGAGAGTAAAATTGGCGCTTGTGATCGTTATGCAAATCTCAATGGACGTATCGTGCGATGCGATCCACTGACGATCTTGGATAAGACGATAGCTGACGGCAAAGAAGTGCGCCCATTCTTAGAAAGTGATTGGGATGGGAGGATTGTGACAGATGATCTATTTGTCACCGCGGTTGGCTCGGGTACGACTTACCCAGACTACAAGCCGGCACCGTTCCTAATTAGCAGGGAGATCGAAGGTATAGATTTCGTTACGGTCGTCACCGAAGCTATCTTTAGCTACTGCGGAGTGAAAGTGAAGATCGATACTGACCGGCATTTAGGAGTGGAGGGGTCGGTTATTCGGCATCGCGACGAAGCAGTTGGTTTGATGATTACGAATGAATACGGCTCACAGATGATGTCGCTAGGTGGAGTTGACCATCTGACTGGAGGCAGCAAGTTGGAAGGGCGTGTCACCTGTGATGCTTTGCTTCGTCTGTGTAACTGTGAGGCGGTTGAACTGAGCATCGATGATGGAGCCACTGTGATCGTTCAGGCGGGTCAGCCGCCAGTGATTAATGGGCATCTTGAGACACGTATGCGCGTCGGTTGTGGATCCGCTACAATTGGGATGTTTGCCAGCCAATGGAAGGGCTTAGTGGATGAAGTCGTCGTGGTTGACGATCATATTACCGGTGTCGTTAGTGAACATCAGGCTGGCAAAGTTTTGGGATGGCCTGACACTGGGATACGGATTAAAGGACGTCGATCAACACCAGGGCGCTATTTCCAAGTTGCTAATGCAGGATTGGGCTGGGGTGGAACCGATATAGAGGATCCTTTGACCATTTTAGGTGATTGGCTCGCAAGAAAAGGCGCGCGCGCAGGTTTGACACTATTGATGGTTTCAACGACTGGAGAGCAGTACGGCTATTATGTTCTTGATGAGGAATTAATCCCAAAGGAATTACCCTTGCCGGATGCATTAAAGCCTTCCGTTGATTTGATTGCTGAAAACTGTGAACCGGCCCTGTGCACAGTGATGTTTATGGGAGGTGCAGGCGGATCGTTGCGATCCGGCGTCACCCGAAATCCAATTCGATTAACGCGTTCGGTCCAAGAGGGTACCACTACAGTCACTGTTGGGGGTGCTCAAACATTTGTATGGCCAGGTGGCGGTATAACTATCTTGGCAGATGTTTCCAAAATGCCTGATAATTCCTTTGGGCATGTGCCGACGCCAGCCATTGTTGCACCACTCGAATTTACAGTTTCTCGTGAAGAATTTCGCGCACTTGGCGGGCATGATGATTCGGTCCGAAATTTTCTGGACGTTTTGCAAAATGGTGGCGAATATGGTTCCGAAACTCGCGCGGTTTCTGGTTTAGGGAACGAAAAGTGAGTGGTCCACAGTTTGCCTTTCTGCCAGATGGACGGCGACTTCATCTCAACCATGGGCCAATTGACCTAATTGTAGAAGTTACAGGTTCTGGCCGTAATGCTGCGCTCAGGGAGGCTTGCGTGCGTTTTGAAACGTTATTGCAAGACGTTGTCGATGAATTAGACTTCTTACGGCGACCGGTCACAGAACAATTGAAATGCGAAGGTTTGGTGGCAATGGCAATGTCCTCTGCTGCACAGGAGTATTTTCCAGAGTTTGTCACACCAATGGCGGCTGTAGCGGGCGCCGTTGCCGATGAAATTGCTAGTGTCATTAGGCAAATGCCGGATGTCGAGACGGCGTATGTTAATAATGGTGGAGATGTTGCACTGGTTTTAATTAATGGGTGCTCGTTAACCGCAGACCTTGGCGAAGGCTCCAGCGTAAATATTCGAGGTGACAGTCCTGTACGAGGACTTGCCACATCGGGTTGGCGTGGACGAAGTCAGTCTTTTGGTATTGCAGACACTGTAACGGTTTTAGCTACTACGTCGGCCAAGGCAGATGTTGCAGCCACTTTGATCGGTAACCACGTTGATCTACCCGATCACCCAGCAATTATACGGGCACCGGCCTCTGACAGATATGAAGACAGCGATTTAGGACAGCGACTCGTTACGATTGGGGTTAAACCTATAACAAAAGAAGAAACAAGCCGCGCGTTAGATGCAGGTTGTGTTTATTGTATCTCATGTTTGCAGCGTGGCTTTATTCTTGGAGCGCAGCTCACATTGAATGGTCAAACGCGAATTATGGGAGAGTTGCAAAACATGATCATTGAAAGGGAAGTGAAAAGTGCCTGAATTCATCCTTCGTAAAACCATGATATTTATCGAAGATATACATCACGATGGTGGTCCCATACAAAAACAACCGAGAAGGCGTGCTGCAATTGTAGCACTGGTGAAAAATCCATTTGTGGGGATTTTTGAAGACGATTTGCAAAGTGCAATGGACGATCTTAAACCGTTGGGCCTAGTGATGACAGACCGCCTTGTCGAGGCGATGGGGGGGGTAGACGGTATCGATGGATATGGCAAAGCTGGACTGGTTGGTGAAGCTGGGGAATTGGAACACACAGCGCTGTGGCATGTGCCAGGAGGCTACGCCATGCGGGCGCGTCTGGGTGAAGCCAAGGCGATTGTGCCATCATCTATGAAGATAGGTGGGGTCGGCTCGCGCATCGATATACCACTTGGCCATATAAACGCCGCCTACGTCCGCAGTCACTTTGACGGTATAGAGGTTGGGGTGCCCGACGGTCCCAAAGCTGATGAACTGTTGTTTGCGCTGGCTATGAGTCGGGGTGGCCGTATTCATCACCGCATGGGTGGACTACAGTCGCAGGATATTATCGGCGAGGATGGCCTTCGTTGATCCAAAAATACTGTTTTGGTCTTTTAGAACAAAGACGACTATTCGCAACGGTACGCATTCGTTAGGCCCTAGTTATTGGATAATTTAGGTAAGTACGTATGAAACTTTACTGGGTTACTTTTCTGGAGGCTCTGCAGCGTTTTAGCGACAAGGGAGGTTTTGTACGCGCTAGCCACGTGGCTTTGTCTGTCATGCTTGCAGTGTTTCCATTTTGTATTTTCGCCTTGTCGTTAGCGGGAGTTCTGAGTGCAGATACGCAAATTGACGACTTAGTGAGTTTTGTCCTCGGTTCTTGGCCTGAAGCTATCTCCAGTCCAATTGAAAAAGAGCTGCGCGCCGTCTTGCAGTATGGCGGTGGCACAGTGACGCTCGGAGCTATCCTTTCGGTAATATTTGCGTCTAACGGGGTTGATGCAATCCGGCTGGTGATCACCACTGCCTATCGAGATAAAGATCCGCGGCCATTTTGGAAAACTCGTCTGTTGTCCATCGGGTTTGTGATTGCGGGGACGATGCTTATCATTTTAGCAGGCATGCTGAGTGTATTTGTTCCATTAATCTTACATTTTTTTGGTGAAATGTTTCCATGGTTAGAAAATTCAATCCTAAGCAATGGACAGTTTCGAACAATTGTCACAGCCATTATTCTACTTTTTGCGGTTTACGCTTGCCACAAGTGGCTGCCCGGTGTTCGCCATTCTGACCGCGCGCTTGCCCCGGGAATTATCCTTACGGTGATCTTGTGGGATTTGTCCTCACGTGGTTTTGCGTTCTATATTGGCAAATTTTCGACCTATTCGGTAACATATGCAGGGCTAGCTGGAATTATGTCAGCGCTGGTATACTTGTACCTTATGGCGGCGATTTTTGTGTTGGGATCTGAATTCAACGGTAGATTATTTGATTTACGCCGCGAACCTCTAGATGGAGCGCTTGCAGAAAAGCCGCGGACGCTGTAAATCGGACCCAAATCAGGTATTTTGCAACTGGGTTAATAGTCTGCAAACGTGGCTGAAACTTCTCTCGTATCGCTAATATAAAAATACAGATTTGACGTTTAAATTCGGTCAGTATGAGTTGATAACTTGGCTGAAATTAAAACGCAGGCATTGGTTTTGCCGATACGATAGAAGTGCTTTAAAGTGCATTACTTGACACAAACAGCCTCAATAAATGGTTTCAATAGAACACTTGCACCAGAACCGCTGCATCGAGCGACTTGAATCAACCGCTTTCAAACAAAAAACGATGCAACTAGGACGTCGAAGCGGTTCTTGGCATTTTTGGATTTAGTTTCAGGCTCGGCGACGACGACGTCCGCCGCGTCCACCACGCCCACCATCTTCGCCTGGCTTGGTAGCCACTTTGTTGGACCTGATCCATGCGCTTCCGTGTGGATCATTATTTGTAAGAAAGTTTGCTGCGCGTATGGCCTCCATCTCTTTGCCCGCTTTAGACATTGATGAGCCAAGACCAAACATTTGGCAGAACGCTTCGTTGTCCATGTCGTCTGGGATGACAATCCCTGCAGCTTCTACTTCAGCCCGCTTTTCCATCAATTTCTTTGGGCCAACAGGTAGTGCAACGGGGTTCATGATTGCGGATGTCATGCCAGCGCCCATTGCCATCGGAAGGAAGGCGTTGTTAATGCCGTGACGGTTGGGTAACCCAAAAGAGATGTTCGACGCACCGCAGGTGGTGTTTACGCCGAGTTCCTCCCGCAAGCGACGAACAAGTGCAAACACTTGTAGTCCTGCAGTACCCATTGCTCCTATCGGCATAACCAATGGATCAACCACAATGTCGTGAGCCGGAATACCAAAGTCGGCAGCACGTTCAACGATCCTCTTAGCAACGCTAAAGCGCACGTCTGGATCCTCAGAAATGCCAGTGTCATCATTAGAAATAGCAACGACAGGCACGTTGTACTTTTTCACTAATGGAAGAATTTGTTCAAGTCGCTCTTCTTCACCCGTCACCGAGTTCAGTAGTGGGCGGCCCTGAGCAATTTCAAGCCCCGCTTCCAATGCCCCAGGTACTGAGGAGTCGATGCAAAGTGGTACATCAACAAGCTCTTGGACCATTTTGACAATTTTGCTCATCAACGGTGGTTCAGTTTCGTTCGGATTGGGATTGGAGTTGTAGACAACCCCAGCATTGATATCTAAAACGTTGGCTCCTGCAGCCACCTGCGCAAGCGCATCTTTTTCAACAGTTGAAAAATCTCCCGCCTCAAGTTCAGCTGCAAGTTTCTTGCGACCCGTTGGGTTGATGCGCTCACCTATCACGCAAAACGGTTCGTCAAATCCAATGACGGCAGTTTTTGTCTTTGACTCAACAATGGTGCGGGTCATGACTGAATCCTTTTAACAATATTTTATTTATGATTTGCAGGCGTGCCGGAAGAGCCGCCATTTTCAGAAACCCAGTTGGCATTAGTCTTAATTCCGCCAAGCGGGAAAAAGTGTACTTTCTCGATGTTGAAATCGGGATTGCTCGCCTTGTGTTCTGCAAGGTCGTTCAACACATCAGATGGCTCGTACGGTAGCAGCAGTTTAGAGACGTCCATCGCCCGTTTTTGCAACACCTTCAGTGATGGCCCGACACCACAGGCGATCGCAAATTTTATGAGGGTCTGAAGTTTGGCAGGTCCAGCAATTCCAATATGGATCGGCAAATCTACACCTGCCGACTTGACCGCGTCAGCCCATGCGATGATAGGTCTAGCGTCAAAAGCAAACTGAGTGGCCAGTGCCATTTTAGCATCTGTTCGCTCCGAAAACGACTGCTTCCATTTTAAAGCAGCATCGACATTTGCGGTACCACCAGATGGATCAATGTCCTTATTTCCTTCCGGATGACCGGCAACGTGCAGGCGTTTGAAACCAGCCTTATCAAAAGCTCCCGTTTCCAAAAGTTGCATTGAATCAGAAAACTCCCCAAGGGGTTTTTTCACTCCACCCGCCAGCATCAACGCTTGATCTACACCAGCCTCTCCCTGATACATGGCAATCCAATTTTCAAGCGTAGTTGCATCCTTGATGATCCTCGCTGGAAAATGAGGCATAACCGGAAAACCCTCATTGGCTATGCGCCTTGCGGTTGCGACCATCTCTTCAATTGGGGTGCCTTCAATATGAGCTACGTAGACACGTGTGCCTTCTGGTAAAAGGGTGCCAAATTCCTCTATCTTGGCGGCCGTGCGCGGCATAACTTCGATAGAATAGCCCTGAATAAAGGCTGTTAACTCAGATGAAGTTGTTTTCACCTCATCAGATTTACGCTTGAAATTCAACAAAGCCATCGTGGTTTTCCAAATTGTGGGGCACCTCATGCCCAGCCTTCGTTGTCGACCAGTAGCTTAATCCGCGCGTGATCGAACTCTGTTTCAAGCCGAGCGGCCTCGCTTTCGGCGATTGCTTGCGGCTCTCCCTCAACCGTATACGGAACACTTTTGCGCCATTCTGACAGGTATGCATCCGTATCAGACGCTCCAACCCTCATTGCGACTCGGTCGATTGCTTGTTCAAAACGTTCTGTCAGCTGTTTTTTTGAGCCACGCCGCCCTTTGCCAACGATGACTTGGGCCGGTATGTCCCGCCAATATACGATCGTAACGTCAGGCATGGGTTCCGTGATTCCTCCGGTTTCGATAAGACAGTCGTAAGCCAGTCAATCCGTTCCTATTGGCACGTTTTCGACAACTGGTCAGCGATCCGCGACGCGTTTGATTTGTGTGCGACCTTGTAATCATTAAGTCCTGGCTAAAGCTATAACTGTGGATTGAAAGTTTTACATGAAGAACATGAAGAAGGTGAGCGTCAGGGGATTGCGTGCGCAGAGTTGAGCGCATACGTTAAACGCAACATTAAATGGAGGGCGTGAGATATGGCGCCCAAGCGTCCCACGGGTGCGGGCGCACTCCTGAAAACAGTAGAGAGCTCCGCGCCGAAGCCGCCGGATTCAAGTGAGCTGTACGCCGCTTTAGATCTGGGAACGAATAGTTGTCGCATGCTGATTGCTCAACCGAAGGGCAACCAGTTCCATGTGGTCGACAGTTTTTCCAAGTCCGTCCAATTGGGATCGGGACTTGAGAGCACTAGGCGCCTTTCGCGCGGCTCGATGCGTAGAACGATTCAGGCATTACGCATCTGTCAGCAGAAACTAAAGCGACACAAAGTAAAGCGTATGCGGCTAGTAGCCACGGAGGCCTGTCGTCGGGCAAGAAATGCACGTGAATTTATCGGCCAGGTAAAGCGAGAAACTGGGCTGCAACTTGAAATTATTGAGCCACAAGAGGAAGCCCGCCTAGCGGTAATTTCCTGTGCACCACTAGTTAGTGTCAACACGGATCAACTATTAGTTGTTGATATCGGCGGAGGGTCGACTGAGTTGGTATGGATTGACCTCAGTGCCGTGCCACACGCAGAACGTCCAAGATCAATCATGCGCCTGCACGCTGGCTTTCACAGTGTCGCAAGCCCATTTCCGGCACCAAAAGTAGTGGACTGGATAAGCGTACCGTTGGGTGTTGCAACCCTGCGAGACCAATTCTGTGACGTGGAAGACGATTCCGCGCGATTTGCTCTCATGAGCTGGTTTTTTGAAGAAAACCTGTCTGAGTTCGCGCCATACAAAGATATACCAAAGAGTGAGGGATTTCAGATTGTTGGCACTAGCGGGACAGTGACAACGGTAGCAGCCAGCCACCTAGGTCTGAGACGATACGATCGAACCAAGGTTGACGGATTGCGCATGACTAGTGATCAGATCGACAAGGTGATCCGTCGCTATTTGGAACTAGGGCCCAAGGGGCGCCGAATGGATCCTCGTATTGGACAGGATAGGCAGGCTTTGATCATGAGTGGGTCAGCTATTTTGCAAACCCTGATGCGTTGTTGGCCAACAAACCGGCTTTCAGTCGCTGATCGCGGTTTGCGCGAAGGGCTGCTATACGCACAAATGAGTATGGACGGTGTGCTGGAAGACGCTCCGTTTTAAAGATAGATGCGCATGGTGGAGCGAATGGCAAAAAAACCTAGCGGCAAGAACACATCCGGTCGTGGTCGGCGGGATTTGACGGTTAAAGTTAAAACTGCAAGGGGACGCAAACTAAGTTCAACGCGCTGGTTACAACGGCAATTGAATGATCCGTACGTGCTGCGTGCACAAGCTGAAGGATATCGTGGTCGAGCTGCATTCAAAATCATGGAACTGGATGATAGATTTCGATTTCTTGTACCCGGTGCTCGCGTTGTTGACCTTGGTTGCGCGCCCGGTGGTTGGTGCCAAGTTGCGGTGCCGCGGGTAAATGCTTTGGGCGACAAATCAGGTAAAAAAGTTGGCACTATTTTGGGTATCGACATCCAAGACGTGGAGCCTATCACCGGTTGCGAAATTCATGTGCTAGATTTCATGGCTGAAAGTGCTGACGACAAAGTTAAGGAATGGCTTGACGGAAAAGCAGACGTGGTAATGAGTGATATGGCTGCGTCCAGTTCGGGACATAAGCAAACAGACCATTTGCGCATTATTTCACTGTGTGAAGCAGCTGCACTTTTTTCTTTTGAAGTGTTAGAGCAGGGTGGCACCTTTGTGGCCAAGGTATTAGCGGGTGGCGCAGAAGGGGACTTGCAGAGACTGCTGAAGCAAAAATTTACTAAGGTCGCAAATATCAAACCTCCGTCGTCGCGATCTGATAGTTCAGAAAAATTTGTGGTTGCGACCGGCTTTCGAGGTTGAAGGACTGAGTTTCAACTCAGCGAGGATGTTGCTGCGTCCTTTAGATAATTTATAACGCTTATTTTTTGATCGCTTGCCGAAGCCGACTCCTTTCGTTCCAAAGCTAAATTTTCCTGACGGATTAATTCGAATAAACGTGAGTGACGCGTAATTAGCGTTGGGGTGAAAATGGGAAAATGAGCCAAATTTAGCCTCCATCAACCGGCGTGTTTGCTAAACAACCAGCAATCTCGATCGTAGCTGGTACACATGGCTAAATTCATACAAAAATGAGGCAAATTTTTGTTATTACGATTTGTAACTGGAAACTGACATGGTAATTTTAGTCATCTAAGGTTTGATTGCCGGCGTTCTTCCAACGGTTGTGCGTCCACATCCATTGCTCTGGATTGGCTCTCACTTGTGCCTCGAGACTATCGTTCAATTTTTGCGTCATAATCTCCGGCGTTGTATGTTCTAGCGGTTCTTCGATGGAAATTTCAAATGCCCCTTGGGCATCGCGAATGGCATAGCATGGCACAATCAAAGAATTGTATTTAAGTGCCATTTCCGCGGCGGACACTGCTGTCCGTGCAGGTTTACCCATAAACTTTAGAACCGGCGCGTCATTCATACGCTGGTCTAAAATAAGTCCAACCATACCGCCTGAACGAAGATATCTCACCATCGCGGCCATTCCGCGGCGGCTTCGTTCGAACAATGGTTCACCAATGGCTGCCATTGCTGCCACATAATGTTCGTTGAAATATGGGTTGGACATACGCTTGTAGAGCCCTCCAATTTGATATCCTTTACCCACAAAAGCCGCATTTATGGCTTCGTAATTACCAATGTGACCCGTGATCAGCATTACGCCACGCCCTTCAGACTGAGCCTGCTCAATCGCGGCCAATCCGGCACCACTAAATTTCAGCTTATGAATGCGTTTCGAGAACTCAATTGGTGAATAAAATTCAATCAAAGTACGACCCATATGGTATGGCACACCTCTTACAATCTGCTGACTTTTCGCTTTTGGCAGTTCGGGCATGACTAACGCTAGATTATTGCGAATGCGACGGCGGGTCCCTGTCAAAGGTGAAATAATACGACTGGCTACCAAGCCAGACAGATGCAGTCGTTGGTCATATGGTAATTGATTTATAGCCCACAGAAAGCCACGAAATAGCTTATTGGAAATCCAATGTTGGGCATTTTTTGTAATTTTATTCATTAGTTTAGGGTCATATTTGCTATGCAACCGGAAAGTAGGAAAAATTACTAGGTCAGCATCAGACTTTGACGCAAGTGGTTTAAGGTTGCAACAGGTGGGCAGGGCTCATTATCGATGCGGTGAACACAACTGAATAGAATTTACCACGAGCGTGACCTGCATTTCGACTTCAGTTACACCAAATTCAGGCTGCGTATCTGCCAATAAGGTTTTTTTTGTCAAACGATTTAACAGCCAAGCGAACAATCTTTTTCGCAACGTTAAAGCCCCAATTATAATGGATACCAATCTCGGCGATGACCAGCGGGAGATGGTCTTGGCCAATTTCACGATTGCCTATTTTAATAGAACAATTTGGCGTCTAGCGAATCCTCATTATGTGCAAGGCGCCATCTGTTGCATTTGACTGTGCAAAGATCCGCGCTTTTGGTCACACCGGTAAAGTTTTTCCTGGGACAAGAAACCGCTGATCTTGCAGTACTTCTACAAGTTTTAAGCCAGTCTTATCGCGAGCCTCTCGCATGGCTGATTTGAATTGCTCCAGCGTGGAAACACGCCACGTGGCAGCACCGAAAGAAGCTGCAAATTTACAAAAATCTGGATTAGTTAGCGCCGTTCCAGAGACGCGAGCAGGATACTCGCGTTCCTGATGAGCGCGGATAGTACCAAAGCGCATGTTGTTAATCACAAAGACTGTTAGGTTTAAATTATGATGAGCAGCTGTTGCCATTTCTTGGCAAGTCATCATGAAACAACCATCACCTGCGAAAGCAAAAACCTCGCGGTCCGATACTGTGAGAGCCGCTGCAATAGCTCCAGGCAGGCCATAACCCATGGATCCAGACGTGGGCGCCAATTGGGAGCCTTGTGAACGATACCGCAAAAAGCGATGAAGCCAAACTGCGTAATTACCAGCGCCATTTGCGAATATGGCGTTGTGAGGTAGAATGTTGTTTAGATATGAAAAGTAAGGGGCTAGAGGGTCATCGGGTACCGACTGAGGATCGTTGAAAACTTCATACTCAGCCCGCAAAGAGGCCGTTCTGTCACCAAATCTTTCAGGTCGCAACGGCGCCCAATTGGCTACTTCAAGACAGAAACTTTCCGTATCTGAGGCAAGATTGAGTTCAGACGTATAGACGCGACCCAACTCATTTGGATCGGGGAACACATGGGCAATAGCAATGTCGTCAACTGGAGGGCGCAAAAGATTGTACCCAGCAGTTGTAATTTCCCCAAGACGTGGGCCAATTGCTATCAGAAGATCTGTGTCAACAAGTGCTTTTTTCAAATAGGGCGTGTGCCCAGTGCTAAAGTGTCCCACATAATTTGGGTGATCGTTATTCATCAACGACTGACTGCGAAATGAGACGGCGACTGGTAGGCTTTGGTTTTCTGCAAAACGCCTCAATGCGTCAATTCCTGCCACTGTCCAGCCACCGCCACCAGCCATAATTAGCGGCTTTTGTGCCTGAGAAATTCGATCCTGCAATCGTTGCATTACTGGAGTAGCGGGCGCGTAGCGCGGAGTTGAAATTCGTTTTGGTGAAGTCGGCGCCTGTACCATGTCGTACAGCATATCTTCTGGCAGCGACAGAACCACGGGTCCGGGACGACCAGATATTGCAACTCGGTAAGCGCGTGAGATAAACTCCTGAATACGTGAGGCATCATCGATTTCTGCCACCCACTTGGTCATTTGCGAGAACATACGTCTGTAATCGATTTCTTGAAAAGCCTCACGCTCGGTCATACCGCGAGCGACCTGGCCAATAAAGAGGATCAATGGGGTCGAGTCCTGATGGGCAACGTGAACACCCGCACTGGCATTAGTGGCACCCGGACCGCGCGTGACAAAACAAATGCCGGGTCGTCCGGTAAGCTTGGCGTAAGCGTCAGCTGCCATAGCAGCACCGCCTTCTTGCCGGCAGGTCACAAAGCGAATTTCTCTTTCACGCCCGTGCAGCGCGTCTAGCACAGGAAGATAACTTTCACCGGGAACCCCAAAAATCAGATTTGATCCCTGCGCTACCAGTTGATCTATCAGGTGGTCTGCAGCGCGCACTTTCGCAGTTTTGATTGTCATGATATTTTCATCCGTCGATATAGCGGAGCGTTCGGCAAAGGTGTTTAGCAGCACGCAGACCTAAATGTTATTGTATGATTGAACTGAAAACCACTAGCGAGATACTTCACAAATAAATCTATTTAAAGCACCAAAAAGATAAATTTTGTTTTGTCTCGTTTTCCTTGCCTAGTCATTAAACTTATCTTGGCCTTTACCGTTTAACTAAAAAATTGTTTACCAGCAGAAGTATAGCCATAATATTTTCATTTAAATGGGAAATAAATTTAGAGATCGTTGGATGACAATGTATTTTTTCGGCTTTTTAAAGCAGTGAAATAAGGTGGACTAGTTCACAAAAAAATTCTGGAACTCAGGCTTTACCTTGAGACGTCTTGAATTCTTAAAATTCAAAAAAATGTAGATGCGAAGGCAATTGCCTGCGCTTTAAAACCTTAAAATACTTCCACATTTTGACGTCTGTGATTTTTTTAATCCTACTGAAAAACAATCTTATTTACCTGGTTCACATATCCTTACGTGATGCTCGACATAGCAACGAAGGTGTACATCCAAATCATTGTTTGTTTCCCTGACGTAAGGTAACATGCTAGTATGATCAGAAATTTATGGCCATGCTTAGATCGAGGGGAACATGTCCGCACGCATTACTCATTATTCAGTCCACGATATACGTTTCCCGACCAGCAAATCACTGGATGGGTCCGATGCAATGAACCTGGCCCCTGATTACTCGGCGGCCTACGTTGTGCTTCATGTTAACCACGGTCCCGATGGACATGGGATGACATTCACTATTGGACGTGGGAATGAAATTTGCTGTGCGGCCATCGGAGCTGTCGCTGATCTTCTCATAGGGCGAGATATAGAAGGTTTGTTCGCAGATATGGGGGCGATGTGGAGGCTGCTGACCGGCGATAGTCAGTTGCGCTGGACCGGTCCGGAAAAGGGGGTAATCCATCTAGCAGCGGCGGCTGTGATAAACGCAGTCTGGGACATGTATGGAAAATACGTAGGTCGTCCAGTCTGGCGTTTGATTTCAGAAATGTCTGCGCAGGAAATGGTATCGCTGATCGATTGGCGCTATCTCTCAGACTCTTTGTCGCCGTCAGAAGCAACGGAGCGACTTCAAGAGTGCGAACCCACCCGCCATTTGCGGCTCTCGCAAATGGAGAGCATGGGCTATCCCGCTTATACGACATCGGCCGGATGGCTTGGGTACTCTGACAACAAAATTAAATCGTTAATGCAAGATGCATTGGCTGATGGTTGGACGCACTTCAAAATGAAGGTGGGCACCAATATAGATGATGATTGCAGGCGTGCTAGGATAATTCGTGATGAGATAGGTCCTGACCGTTTTTTGATGATGGATGCCAATCAGGTTTGGGGCGTCGATGAAGCGATTGCCAATATGGAACGTTTGAAAGCCTATAATCCCTGGTGGATTGAAGAGCCAACAAGCCCAGACGACATTCTGGGTCATGCACGAATTGCACGTGCCGTCGCCCCAATCCATGTGGCGACGGGGGAGCATTGCCACAATGCGGTGATGTTCAAGCAACTGATGCAAGCCGAGGCGATGTCAATCTGTCAAGTCGACAGTTGCAGATTGGCTGGTCCTAACGAAATCTTAGCTGTCTTGTTGATGGCAGATAAGTTCGGCATCTCGGTTTGTCCTCACGCTGGTGGCGTCGGACTATGTGAGTTGATACAGCACATGAGCTTTGTTGACTACATCGCCGTATCCGGAAATTTAGATAATCGAGTTCTGGAGTATGTCGATCACTTGCATGAGCATTTTCTCGATCCAGTGCGCACTCAAAAAGGACGCTATCTACTACCTAAGTCACCCGGATTTTCGGTTGAAATGAAGGCGAGTAGTATTGCTGACCATTCGTTCCCGAATGGCTCAGTATGGAAGCCTTGAGGCTGCAAGATAATCAGGCATTCCAGGCGATAGTGTGCTGTTTCTGACGGCCCAACCCCTCAATCTCGAGCTCCATAATCTGACCTTCGCGAAGATATATTTGTGGCTGTTGGCCCATCCCAACTCCTGGAGGTGTTCCGGTTGAGATAATATCCCCAGGTTGTAGGCTCATGAATTGGCTGACGTAGTGAACTAAATGGGCTACACCATAAACCATCGTTCGGGTTGATCCGTTTTGAAAGCGGTGACCGTCAACTTCCAGCCACATGGTCAAATTCTGTGGGTCCGTCACTTCGTCCTTGGTTACAAGCCAGGGGCCAGTTGGCCCAAAGGTGTCTGCTGATTTTCCTTTGACCCATTGCCCAGACATTTCCAACTGAAATGCGCGTTCAGAGATATCGTTGATAACACAATATCCAGCAATATGTTCCATTGCATTCGCCTGATCTACATAACGGGCTTCTTTGCCAATCACGACGCCAAGCTCAACTTCCCAGTCTGTTTTTTTTGACCCACGAGGGATTCTTACGTTATCATTTGGCCCACAGATGGAAGATGTGGCTTTAAAAAATATTACTGGTTCAGGGGGCACATCTGATCCAGTTTCAGCCGCATGATCCGCATAGTTGAGACCAATGCTTATCATCTTTCCCACCGCACCCACGCAAGCGCCAATCCTTGGCGATCCTTGCACCACTGGCAATGATGCGGGGTCAATGGCTGCCAGTTTAGTCAATCCTTCCGGAGTCAGGGTCTCGCCAGAAATATCTGAAACGGCATCAGATAAATCGCGAATATTACCATGCTCATCAAGTATTCCCGGTTTTTCTGCACTTGAGGGCCCATAGCGAAGTAGTTTCATAGATTTAACTCCTTAGACATTTGACCAGCCGCCATCTATTGTCATCGCCTGACCGGTAATAAAAGCGCTCTCGTCACTTGCAAGATAAGTCGCAAGGCTTCCAATTTCTTCTGCACGAGCTATCCGACCCATTGGTTGGCGGGCAACGAAAGCCGAATGGGCTTTTTCAAAGTTCCCTTGCGCACGAATTCTTGCTTGAAGGCTGGGGCTATCAACAGTGCCCGGACAAATCGCGTTGCACCTAATTCCCTGAGATATGAAATCAGCAGCAATACTTTTGGTCATGCCAATAACTGCCGCCTTGGTAGCCCCGTAAACGAACCTATTTGGAGCCGCTATAATTGACGAAGCCACAGAGGCCATGTTGATGATGTTACCGCCGCCAGCATTGATCATTGCTGGCAAGAAAGCCCTTGTGACCTGATACATAGATTGAACATTCAGTTTGAAACTAAAGTTGAAGGCCTCCTCGTCACAATCAAGAATTGTGCCGTGATGGACGTAGCCGGCACAATTGAAAAGGATGTCTGGCACTTCTGTTTTCGCTGCAAACTGTAATACGGCAGCCGTATCTGTGACGTCCAGAATTTCAGTCCGGCAGCCCAAATCAGCTAGTTCTCGAAGGGCATTTGCGTCGATGTCAATTGCTGTAACCTGCGCGCCCTCGGCAATAAAGGCAGTGGCCGTTGCCAACCCAATACCTGCGCCTGCAGCGGTGACGACCGCTGACTTGTCCTGCAGTCTCATATCTGTCCCATTGAGTGTGCCTGTGACTTGTTTTGATATAAAAATAATTGTAACATGCTAGCATGCTAACATCTAGACTGATATGGAACGAATTAATTTAGAGGTCCCAGTGCAGCTAATACCTTTGTCATCGTACAATGGAACTTTATCAAGCCGAGTATATCTAAGTTTAAAAGACGCTATTTTGTCGCTGACCTATCAGCCTGGACAGATCATGCGCAAACGGGACATTTGTGAACAACTCGGAACTTCTCGCAGCCCTGTCTCCGAAGCGGTGACGAGATTAGCAGCGGAAGGTTTGGTCGATGTAATTCCGCAGGCTGGCACCTTCGTTGCTAGGTTTTCAATGGATGAAATTCGAGAGGGAGCGTTTCTTCGCGAAGCGTTGGAACTTGCTGCTGTAGAACATGTTGCGAAAACTATTACTGACGAGCAGATTAAACAGCTCAAACGGAATATCAGGGTTCAGGAGGCCCTGGTGGAAGATCTTGACGTTCAGGGGTTCTACGAACTGGACAGCGAAATGCATTACATGATCCTAAGCTTCACGAATTACCGGAGGCTTGCGGCGATGTCCGAAACTAGTTGGTTACAGGTCAATAGAGCGCGCCAGTTAATATTACCTAATCCGAAGAGAGTAGTGGATACACTGACTGAACACAAAACGATCATCGCAGCCCTAGAAGCTCGGAACCCGAGCGAAGCCCGACAAGCGACGAAAATACACCTTCGTCAGTTACTCATGAACTTGGAGGCCGTTGAAAGGGATCGTCCTGATCTGTTTGATACGAAATGATAAAACCTAACCGTCCCCGCTACGCTGCACGTTTGAACGCTTTTAAACAACTTTTAGCGGATTCTGACGTGCGAGACTGGATCTCTTTTGCGGGGAAAGTGGAAGGAATTGGGGCTGCTGATCTTAATTTTCCGGACCATTTTAACAAATACAACTCTACTGAGATGTCTGATTTTTTAAAAAATGCGGGGCTTGCCCTTAATGGCATCGCGATGCGGTATTATACTAATCCGGGCTTCAGGCTTGGAGCTTTTACCAATCCAGATCCTGAGGTACGGATGGCTGCGATAGATATTACTAAGCGCGGTGTCGATACCTGTGCAGCGATGGGTGGCAAAACGGTTACCCTTTGGATGGGACAAGATGGTTTTGATTATGCGTTTCAGATAGATTACTCAGCCGCTTGGGATAGAACTATTGAAGCTATTTCGGAGATTTGCGCGCATGATTCCAACATAGATATCGCGATTGAGTACAAGCCGAATGAACCCCGAGCTTACGCCTTAATGCCCGATATTGGAACAACGCTGTTAGCCTGTCAGGAAATTAACGCTCCTAATCTTGGGGTTACACTAGATTTCGCACACGTTCTTTATGCTGACGAAATGCCAGCACACTCCGCGGCTTTAATTGGACGTCATTCACGGATGATTGGATTGCACCTCAATGACGGTTACGGAAAGCGTGATGATGGTTTGATGGTTGGTTCAGTTCACGCGATTCAAACTGTGGAGCTTCTAGTAGCAATGCTGAGAATGAATCAAACTGACGTCATATATTTCGATACTTTCCCAGACTTGGGAGGTCTAAACCCAACTGAAGAGGGATGCACAAATGTCGTCCTAACCGATCGCCTTTTAAATGTGGCAGAGCGTCTTGCAGATGATGCTTTACTTGCTGCCGCGATTGATCGGCAAGACGCTGCGGTATCTCATCGCATTGTTGCACAAGCGCTGTACGGCGCATGATTAAACTTTTGGTCGTTGGCGCTTTGCATAACGATGTGGTGGTTCGAGCTTCACGTTTACCACAGTTAGACGAGACGTTGCGTGGACAGGAAGTTGTCTACCAATTTGGTGGAAAAGGCGGAAATCAGGCTCTTGCGGCACGTAAAGCGGGAGCGAGTGTTGGGTTTGCTGGCCGCATAGGTGATGATGTTGCAGGCGCCTCAATGCGCGCAACCCTTAGAGCCGCTGGTGTTGATGTTGGACAACTCCAGCAAGGTGACGGTGCGTCTGGTATGAGTGTCGCTATCGTGAATGAGAAGGGAGATTATGGTGCTGTTATCGTGTCAGCGGAAAATCACCTTTTTGCTACCTCTGCACTAAATATTCCTGCTGGTTGCGAGATGCTTCTATTGCAAAATGAGATGGATTGCGATGTCTTGCCCGCATGTGTTGAGGCTGCTCATAAGCGTGGTGTCCGTGTCGTTTGGAACGTAGCTCCCGCTGAGCGCGTTAAACCAAGTGATCTCGCGCTGGTTGATACATTGATCGTGAACAAGTTGGAGGCTGGTCAGATCCTGGGTAGCGACGATATAGCGTCTATGCCAGCCAAAGCCGTGGCAGCTCTGACCAAACTTGCGCCTGCGGCAGAAGTTATAATGACTTTGGGTGGAGATGGCGTAGCCTTTGCAGCACCCGGGATTTCCTTTCAACAGCAGTCCACAGTGCCCACTGATGTGTATTCGACACATGGGGCTGGTGACGCTTTTGTTGGTACCTTTGCCGCCTGCCGACTGCGAAGAGTGTCTTTGGCGAAAGCCATCTCAATTGGACAAAAGGCAGCCGCTACCCACATCAGTCAAAGGCGATAGAACGTGCTTGCGGTGCCACCAAAAATCAAGTCTTGCGCGTCATCCGACACGTGTGACATCAAACTACGCGCGGTGTCGTACCAAACGTTATAGCTGGCCTCAAGACGACAGACAGGCCAGTCAGACCCCCACATCATCCGCTCAGGGCCAAAGGCGTGCAGCAGATGATCAGCATAGGGGCGCAGCGCATCAAGTGACCATCCATCGGTTTCCGTGACCAGCCCGGAAAATTTGCAAAAAGCTGTCGTTTTTTCCGCCAATCGAGTCATTCCTGCCGCCCAATGGGCGAGCCTCTCTTTGCTATGGGATCGGATCTGGGGTTTCATCCCGTGGTCAATAACGACGCGTAGATCAGGGAAACGGGTGAGCAGCTTAAGAAAGTTATCAAGATGCTTTGGATAACCGAGCGCATCAAAGGTCAGATCACACTCGATGATCAAATCATAAGCCCATTTCACGTCATCCCTGAGCATCCAATCACTGTCTGGGATATCTTGTATCATGGGGCGAACACCCAAGAATTTGGGGTGATTTGCAAGCCTGCGTAAGTGGCGTGCGTGGGAACGGTCTTCAAAATTAATCCAGCCGACAACCCCGGCCACGCGGGCAGAGGCATCTGCAATGCCCAGCATATATTCAGTTTCCTCGAGTGTTGCTGCTGCCTGCACCAAAACTGTCTGATCAATGCCATGTTCGTTCAGATGGGGTTCAATGTCCGTTGGACCATAGCGTCGTGCGAGAATCGCATTGTCCATTGGCATCCAATCATAATCTCCGCGACACGGGTTCCAGAAGTGCTGATGGGAATCTATCCTACGGTTCATGGTGCATCCTCTCTCATTAACCCGGCAGACTTAAGATCAGACCAAAGCCCCTGCGGTATCACGGCACTTTCGGCGGAAATGTTGCTTTCCATCTCATCAAGCCCTTGTCCACCGGGGATCACTGATAGAACAGCGGGATGACGCAATGGGAATTGAAAAGCAGCGTCCACCATACGAACTGTATGCGCCGCACAGACTTTCTCTATCTCGCTGACACGAGCCAAAATTTCATTTGGTGCACGTTCATAGTTATAAAATGCTCCAGGCTTCGGTCCGCTGGCCAGCACACCAGAATTATATGGCCCCCCGATTACGATGCCGATACCCCGGTCATCACAAAGCGGTAGAAAGCTTCCCAGCGCTTCCTGCTCCAGCAGGGTGTATCGGCCAGCAAGTAGGAATATGTCAAAATCTCCGCGTTCGACCAACCATTGGCATGGCTGCCATTCATTGACACCAGCGCCAAAGGCCTTGATGACGCCTTGACCTCGCAAAGATACTAGAGCGTGGTATCCACCCGCCATGAATTCGGCCAACTTCGTGTCAAGTGTTAACCGCGAGCCATGGTTTACCAGATCGATGTCATGGGCGTAAAGAATGTCTATTCTGTCGAGCCCTAACCGTTCTAGACTGAATTCTACCGAGCGCATTACACCGTCGTAAGTGTAGTCGAAAACTTCCGTCCGTGCGGGTACGTTAAACCATTTATTATGTCCGTCGCGTAAATCCGGAGTGGTGACCTTCAACAGTCGCCCCACTTTTGTAGACAGGACATAGCTGTCGCGATCTTTGCCACGTAAGAATGAATTCAAACGGGTTTCTGATAGACCGAGACCATACAGTGGAGCCGTATCGAAATACCTGACCCCCGCATCCCAGGCACGCGTCAGAACCGTCTGAGCTTCTTCATCACTGATAGGGCGATAGAGGTTACCGAGTGGTGCCATCCCCATGCCAAGTTTGGTAAACGTCAGACCGCCGTTTTCAAGACGGTCCCAGTGATTGGTTTGCAAAGTCATCAAAGTAGCCTTTCAGCTAACATGCTAGTATGAATAATTCTGGACTGCATCCCTAATTTTTTGCAGCATAGGATCAATGGAGGACTGGCAATGCAGATTTTTGAAACAGTTTTTGGCACTGCCAAACCGGTGATTGCGATGGTGCACTTAGGCGCATTGCCGGGAACACCGTTACACAACAACGACGACGGTCTGGATGGACTTATCACCGCAGCGCATGCTGATCTTTCTGCGCTTCAGGCGGCCGGCGTGGATGCGGTGATGTTTGGCAATGAAAACGATCGTCCATACGAATTTGATGTGGATACCGCGAGCACGGCAACCATGGCTTACGTTATTGGCCGACTTCGAGAACATATCACAGTACCTTTTGGTGTAAATGTGCTTTGGGACCCGCTGAGCACTGTTGCTTTAGCAGCAGCAACCGGTGCTGTTTTTTGTCGAGAAATTTTCACTGGTTCCTATGCCAGTGATATGGGTCATTGGACACCTGACGCAGGCAGTGCATTGAGGTACCGAAAAAGGGTAGGGCGTGATGATCTTCTAATGCTTTACAATGTTAGCGCTGAGTTTGCTCACAGTCTTGATAGGCGCTCATTGCCTGACCGTGCTCGCTCTGCAGTTTTTTCCTCTATTCCCGATGCAGTTCTCGTTTCGGGCCAGATCACAGGCGAAGCGGCAAAAATGGAGGACCTTGAGGCGGTTAAGGCTGTGCTCCCGGATATACCTGTATTGGCAAACACCGGTGTAAAACATGATACCGTTGCAGATGTCATGCGTATTGCTGACGGTTGCATTGTAGGCTCGTCCCTGAAAGTTGAAGGAAATACATGGAATGCTGTCGACCTTGACCGGGCGCGTGACTTCATGGACCGGGCAAAGGCCGCTAGATGATCCTGAATGACTTAAAAGCACTGATGCAAATTCCGGGCCTTTCTGGACACGAAGGGCGGGTTGCCGCAGCAATATCAGAGCGTATGCCTGTCCCATGTGTAAGTGACATGCTTGGCAATTTGGTTGCAACATTTTCCGGCAATGGGCCTTCCGTCATGTTGTTTACGCATATGGATCAGCTTGGTTTTGTAGTTCGTAAAATTGAAGAAAACGGTCTAGTTCGCGTACATCGAGTGGGCGGTGTACCAGAGCGCGCGCTTCCATCCCAAGCTGTGGTGCTTAGTACGCAGCAAGGGCAGGATATTCCCGGTGTGTTGGCCAACAAAAGCCATCATGCGACGCAAACTGAGGAAAAGCACACAGTACTACGCGCTGCGGATTTATACATTGACACAGGTCACAAAACAAAGGCGGCGGTTGAAGCCGCCGGTATAACAATCGGAACCCCGGTTACCTATGCTCCGAACGTTCTTGACCTTGCTGGAGGTCGAGTTGCAGGCACAAGTATTGATGACCGCGCTGGTTGTGCTGTGCTCTTGGAAGTAGCGCGCGCGTTGATGTTACGGCAGGGCGGCCCGACGGTTCATATCGTTTTCTCCACGCAGGAAGAGTTCAACTTGAGAGGTGTGTTGCCTGTTGCTCAAACTTTAAAGCCTGACATTGCCATTCAGGTGGATTTGATGCTTGCCTGTGACACCCCTGATATGGTTGATCAAGGCGAAATGGCGTTGGGCGGAGGCCCAGGCATGAGCCTCTACAGTTTCCATGGGCGTGGGACATTGAATGGTGTATTGCCTCATCCGGCGCTGGTATCGCTTTTTGAAAGTTCGGCGCGGGATAAGGGTTTGGAACTACAACGATCAGCGCAGGTTGGAGTGCTCACGGACCTCAGTTACGTTCAGCATGTTGGTAAAGGTGTTGCAGCCATCGATCTGGGTTTCCCCATGCGCTATAGTCATTCATCACTTGAAGTTTGCCAATTAAGTGATTTGGAAGATCTATCAACGCTTCTCATTACAGGGATAGAAAGTATCGGACCTGATTTTCTGTTGGAGCGCTGGATATGAGTTACACACTTGGTGTCGACATTGGGACCTTTGAAACCAAGGGTGTTCTGGTCGATGAGGAAGGTGTTGTCGTTGCAGTGGCGCGCCATCCACATGAAATGTTTGTGCCACAATCTGGTTGGGCAGAACATCGTCCGGAAGAGGACTGGTGGGGTGACTTCGTGACAGTCACGAAAGAGCTAATAGCTACATCCGGCTGTGAGGGGGACGATATTAAAGCCGTCGCTTGCTCTGCAATAGGTCCCTGCATGCTGCCAGTGAGTGCTAGCGGTATGCCTTTGATGAATGGCGTCCTATACGGGGTCGACACCCGTGCAATGAAGCAGGTTGAATCTTTGACTGCGCACATTGGCGAGGATGTGATATTGGAACGTTGTGGCAACGCTCTAACATCTCAATCTGTAGGACCAAAAATCCTTTGGCTTCAGCAGGAACGCCCCGAGCTTTATGCCAAAACAGCCAAAATCCTTACGTCTACAAGTTTCCTCGTGCATCGACTGACGGGAAAATATGTAATTGATCACTACACCGCGGCAAATTTTTCTCCATTGTATGATGTTGAAGCGCAGGATTGGTGTTTTGATTTAGCACCAGAGATTGTAACACCCCAAATGATGCCGCGTCTGTTGTGGTCCGCAGACATCGCGGGTCACGTCACTTCAGAGGCAAGTGCAGCAACCGGATTGGCGATTGGCACCCCGGTGACTGCAGGTACAATTGATGCAGCTGCGGAAGCACTGAGTGTTGGCGTAAAATCGTCAGGTGACATGATGATGATGTATGGTTCGACCATATTCATCATAACGTTGACTCAGGATCGTGTTCGCGATTTGCGTTTGTGGTATGCGCCTTGGCTTTTTCCAGGGCAACATGCCTCAATGGCGGGGTTGGCTACCTCAGGGACTCTTACCCATTGGTTTCGTGATCAATTCGCGCGCGATCTGCCTCGTGACATGGCATTCAATCGGCTTACTCAAGAGGCAGAAGCCGTTCCGCACGGTGCACAAGGTCTACTGTTCCTTCCCTATTTCTCGGGTGAACGAACTCCAATCCATAACCCGCTCGCAAAAGGATCTTTTTTTGGACTGAACCTAACACATGATCGTGGACACATGTACCGTGCGATGCTTGAAGGCATCGCCTTCGGAACCGCCCATGTGGTTGAAACCTATCGTGAAGTTGGTGTGGATCTATCCCGGATCCTCGCTGTTGGAGGTGGGACTAAAAATGCACTTTGGATGCAAGCGACCTCTGACACATCACAAGTTGATCAAATTGTAAGCGAAAAGACGGTTGGAGCCAGCTACGGGGATGCCTTTCTTGCTCGAGTTGCTATTGGCGATAGGAATGTTGCGGATATTGCCGACTGGAACCCGCCTGTTACAAAGATCGAGGCAGCGAAAGTTCCAGAATATATCAAGCTATATCCTTTATTTCGTAAGCTCTACGAACAAACAAAGGATATTGCAGCAGATCTATCGCAATAACCTCCGATCAAAATCTACGCTGTGCAATTTTTTGGGCATGCAAAGTCATAACTGCGCAAGTTGATCGAGATATCCTGACTAATACAATTCCGCTCGGATTTGTCTCAACCAAGTTGTACGATAAACCTTTAATTGGGAATTTGTAATTAAATTATGCCAAGACAGCCCGTTTTGCATGGACAAATAGACGGTATTAACTTTCATCTATAAACGCCCCCAATATGGGCAAAACTACTCAGTCTTTCGGGAATAATAAGGTGTATGGTGATTACTTAACAGCACCTGCTGCCATCCCTTTAATGATATAGCGTTCCAATGCGATGCCAATGACAATCAGAGGTAGAATTGCGGCAAAACTAAGAGCAGCCATGGACCACCAACTTATTCCTTGGCTGCCCGTCTGACTTGCAACCATTACTGGCAAGGTTTTGGCGTGGCTTGATGTTAGTAAAGCGGCAAAGAAATACTCGTTCCATGTCAGCACAAGTGACAATATAAAAGCTGCAACCATACCTGGGGCTGCAATCGGTAAAATTATCGTTAGAAAAGCTCCCCAAATCGATAGACCATCAACGAAAGCAGCTTCCTCAAGTTCAGAGGGGATTGATCCAAATTGATCGCGCATAATCCATATTACAATTGGCAATACTGTTAGAGCATATAGTAGGATTAGCCCTATCCGTGTATCCAACATTCCAAGTGCTTTGTAGAGGACGAGGAAAGGCAAAGCCAAGACTACTGGAGGAAGGATTAGTTGGCTTAAAAAGAAGAATGAAATATCTGAATTTTGCATGAACCCAAAGCGATATTTAAATCGCGATAGGCCATAGGCAGCACAGCTACCAAGACCCACAGCAATTACGGAAGCTGAGACAGCAATAACCGCAGAATTCCAAAATCGTTTTAAGAATTCTTCACGTACCGTACTCTCGTTAAGAATAGTTTCAGGCGAAAGTCCTAACGAGCGCCAACCCAACCATTTTGGGGTAAAATCCCAGAATGGAACCATGTTTCCTTTCATTACGTCTGGTGCCATTTTGAAGCTGGTTGTGATTGTCCAATAAATAGGAAATAGGGCAATGATCGCCCACAAAAATAAGATACTGTAGATCGCTAACCGCCCAGAAAATCGTTTAGCACGAAAGGCGCGATCGGCATCACTGTCATGAAAAATCTGATCAACCATTTTAATACCTTGGCCGCATCCAGCGGTCGGCTGCCTTGATAAGAATTGTCATCGCAATAACAATCACAAAGAGATAGAACATCGCCAACATCGTGCCATATCCAACGTTGGAACGATCCCTGTATTCCCGGAAAATGAAAGACGTCACACTGTCGGTCGCACCACCTGGGCCACCAGATGTGACGTTGATGATTATGTCCGCAAGCTTGAGCTTAAATATGATACGTATCAAAATCGCTGTGATTGAAACTGGCAGCATTAGCGGAAAGGTGACTTCCCAGAACCGTCGCCACGCATTGGCACCATCCACTTCAGCGGCTTCATGCAACTCTTTCGGGATAGCCTGCAGGCCTGCAAGGATCATTATCATCATGAAGGGAATGTAAGTCCAGGCATCCATCAACATTATCATCAAACGGGCAATTTCTGGTGATGAAAAGAAAGATGGACTTTGAACACCAATTTCGCGCAGAACCCGCGCAATGGGTCCAAAACGGTTTTCAAGCATCGATTTGCCGATCATCCACGAAACGGCAACTGGTGAAAGCATCAGTGGCAGCAGGAAGGCTACCCGAAAGAATTTTCGCCCCTTGATTTGTGCATTGAGCAAAAGGGCAAGGCCAAACGCAATCGTATACTCCGCAATGATGGCCAGCGAATACCAGAGCATGTTGCGCATTGCATTCCAATAGAACGGATCTGTCCACATCTGGCGCATATTGTCAAAGCCGTTGAACTGCCTGCCATCAGGAGATGCCAGGTTCCAATCCGAAAAAGCGATAACAAGCCCAAATAGCAGTGGAAAAACGACCATCGATATAACAAAAAGCGTCGCCGGCAGAACAAAAAGTGTGCGTTTGCCGTGTTCCCCGCGCGCGATTACTTGACCAGCACACAGGCATACCGCCCATAAAATGTATGCGTAGAGTGTTGGCCGCCAGTTTTCAAAATTAAGACTGATCCAACCGTTTTGATCCGCCATCTGTATGATTGCGACAGCGAACATTAACCCAGCTGAGCCCCAGACAATTAGCTTTCCCGTAAGCTTGCGTCTTTGAGAAATATTGTCAGCAGTCACGACGTGAAGCAGATCACCTTCAACACTCATCGTAATGCAGCCTCAATCTTTGGTGGAGTAGGTCCAAACCGCCGGCAGTACCGGCGGTTTGGAATTCTTGGTTACATTCCAAGCGATGCTTTGTAGAGCTTAACTTGGTTTTCGCGGCCAATCTGGTCAGTGATTTTTTCCCAGGCTTCGGCAATAGCATCACCGATCTCCTGAGCAGAACCATATTGTCCAGCATAGCCCTTCGCCAGTTCATCCTCCGCGACGGAATAGTACTGGAAAATACCTGGAATACGCGGCTCGATCGCAGCATTGGGGTGGTTGTAGCTGTCGGCATTGGATCCGAGGTAATCCTCAATAAACGCACGATCGTAGCCTGCAGCCTCCCACTCATCGTACTGGAAGTGTGAGTTGCGGTATGGTTGGAAGCCCGATGGATAAGCTGACATCCAAAGCGAGATATCTTTTCCACCTAGGTGCGCTGCCGCACTCCAAGCCGCTTTTTGCTTCTTATCATCGCCCTGTACATTCTTTGTTACATAAACACCCCAGCCGAGGTAGGCCATATTGGGCGCCTCGTTATATGTATCCTCCCACGCGCCTGATTGGCTATTGTAAACGCGATCAGAACCGGGATTGATGCCAAAGCCCACGACATCACCAACTACCGATGTATCCGATGTACGCGCATTTGAACCAATATCACCCCACCACATCAACATTGAGCCAGTGCCCGCAAGGAACTGCTGGAAGCCTGTTGTGCCAGGGTCGGCATTGATTTGGTCAGCAGGATAAGCGCCGGCTTCGATCAGATCGAGCACGTCTTGTATCGCCTGAACCCATGCCGGATTATTGACCCGTGGTTTCATGGTATCAGGATCAAAGAGCCAAGCCGGATCGTCTGGATGCTTAGCGTAGGCTGCGGCGCGGTTTTCGAGGAAGTAGAAGCCAAAGCCACCCCAGCCCTTGAGTGGGTCAAGATAACCGTGTGCAGGCAGACCCGTCATTGGATCTTCTTTCCCGATTAAAGCTTTTGAAGCTGCATTGACTTCCTGCCAGGTTTTAGGCACTTCGGCACCACCAATTGCGCCATCGCCAAAGTAATCCGTGCGGTAGCAAAATGTATGGCAATCACCGTCAATAGTTACGCGATATTTCTTGCCATCCCAAGTACCCACTGGTGCCTGTAGATAGCTTACGAGGTCATCTGCCTCAATCTGCTCTTCAACCCAAGCAGGCATCTCGTCCAGAAGACCTTTACCAGCTGTATCACCTTCAAAAGGAGCACCCATTTCAATGATGTCGAAATCGACCGTTCCTGTTGCAATCGCTTGCTGAAGTCTTGGGTTATAGTCCGCTTGCGCGAGGTCAACCCAATTGATCTTGGCTCCTGTGTAGGCTTCCCAAGGTTTTAAGAACCCGCGGAATAGAAAGTTGTGTAGGTTTTGGTTGTTCAGACCCATAAATGTAAGTTCAACCCCCTCGAACTCACCTTCGGTTACCCGCTCTTTAGTCGGGCCAAGCGTCAGTTCGCCAACTTTTTGCCAATCCGCATCGGTTGGCGAGCCTGCGCCTACACCGGGGATCTGCAAAATTTCAGCACGCAGAGCGGAATGGCCGCCAGCGAACGCCTGCTTCGGCATTAGACTTCCCATAGCAGCAAGCGCGCCAACACTCGCAGCACCCTGCAGCATTTTGCGACGACTTAACTGCCTGCGCATAATTGAGTTATAGTGTTCGACTTTCATTTCAATTCCTCCCTTTCAGCAAACCATCGCTGTCTCGGATTCTTGGTCATATTCGAACTCTTTTTCTCACTGCAGTGAATGCGCAGAAAAAGTTTAGATTACAGCCCCGAGTAACAGTTTGGTTGTGTCTAAAGTCCTTCTAAAACTTACGGCTGTCAAGCTGCTAACATGCTAGTGTGGTCAGAGCTAGACAAAACCGTAAGTATGGGCTACCCAGATTGAAAAGAAACGATAGGACGCAACGGGGGGCCAATGGCCGAAGTTTCTGTAAGGCAATTACGAAAAAACTACGGTGATGTAGCCGTGATTCATGGAATAGATGTTAGTATTGCTGATGGCGAGTTTGTGGTACTTGTTGGACCATCAGGCTGCGGAAAATCAACGCTGCTACGCATGATTGCGGGATTGGAAGAAGTTACATCTGGCGACATTAAAATTGGAGATCGAAGGGTAAATAACCTCTCCCCCAGCGAAAGAGACATCGCGATGGTCTTTCAATCCTATGCGCTTTATCCACACAAAACCGTAGAAGCTAATATGGGATTTTCGCTGAAACTCAGAAAAATGGATAGAGCCGAAATCAAACGCCAAGTGGCTGAAGCGGCTGAAGTCCTAGGCCTTACTCCATTCCTCAAGAGATATCCAAGAGCTCTTTCTGGCGGTCAACGGCAACGGGTTGCCATGGGCCGAGCAATCGTGCGAAATCCCCAAGTCTTTCTGTTTGATGAACCGCTTTCTAACCTCGATGCTAAGTTGCGTGTACAAATGCGCACAGAGATACGCGAGCTGCATCAGCGCCTACAGACTACTACTGTGTATGTAACCCATGACCAGATTGAAGCCATGACGATGGCTGACAAAATTGTGGTCCTCAATGCTGGTCACGTTGAGCAGGTGGGCAGTCCGCTTGACCTATACGACCGCCCTAAAAATAAGTTTGTTGCGAGTTTTATCGGATCTCCATCAATGAATCTTCTTGATGCTGAGGTTGTCAGCGTAGATGATGCCATGGCTAAGATTTCATTAGGTGATGTAACGATTGACATGTCATCCCAACACGAGCTTCTTGCAGGTAGCCAAATCAGCCTCGGAGTTCGGCCCGAACACTTCAAACTTGCAACCACTGGCTTGCCAGTCACGGTTCGCGTTGTGGAACCGACAGGATCGGAAATCCATGTAGTGTTTCAGTTTCAAGAGCAAGAAATCACCGCGATCTTCCGAGAGCGTCACGAATTAGCTCCAGGCGCTAAGGTTTTCTTGGAGGTCGAATTGGATCAAATCCATCTTTTCGACGGCAAAAGTGGCGTCAGACTTGATTAATGCAGTGGAATTACGCCAATTATTCCATCAGACGACCAAGCGTTAATTTATTGAAGGGAAATTGCAATGTTAAAAGGGGTTGACCCACGGCTGAACGCGGATGTCCTTCACTGCTTGCGCGCAATGGGGCACGGTGATGCCTTAGTAATCTCAGACACAAATTTTCCAGCAGACAGTGTCGCCCGAGAAACCGTTTTAGGCCGCCTGTTGAGAATGGAAAATTTGTCCAGTGCCGAAGTGATAGGTTCAATCCTTTCGGTGTTTCCTCTCGACACATTCGTAGAAGATTTCGCCCTACGTATGGAGGTTGTAGATGCACCTGATGAAGTTCCGGAGGTTCAAAAGGAAGTTCAGGCACAAATTGATAGTGCTGAAGGCGTGCATCGTCCGATGATTGGTGTTGAGAGATTCAATTTTTATGATTTGGCTCGCAAAAGTTATGCAGTTATTCAGACTGGGGAGCGCCGGTTCTATGGCTGCTTCGTACTGCGAAAAGGCGTCATTGGACCCAAAGTATGAGCTTAGATGTTGTCATCCTTGGAGTTTTTGTCGCTGACACTGCTTATCGAGCGGATCGGCAACCGCGTGTGGGAGAGACCATTCTAGGACAGTCATTCGCACTTGGTCCTGGGGGAAAAGGTTCAAATCAGGCCGTTGCTGCAGGTATGGCTGGGGCCTCTGTTGGGATCATCACAAAAATTGGAAAAGATCCGTTCGCGGACATGGCGCTGTCAACTTGGAGTAGGGCGGGCGTGACGTCGTTGGCGACCCAACACGAAAATGGGTACACTGGAGCAGCCTATATTTTTGTCGATGATAAAAGCGGTGATAATGCAATTATTGTCTGTCCTGGTGTTGCAGCGTCACTTAACCGAAGTGACATTGATCGCGTCGATGATTCAATTCGGGACTGTAAAGTCTTTTTGACCCAGCTTGAACAGCCTCTGGATGTTGCTGAATATGCTTTGAGTCGAGCTAAAGGCGCCGGTGCAATCACAATCCTCAATCCAGCGCCGGCAGCAAAGTTATCAGAGTCGATGGTTGCGCTTTGCGATTATGTAACGCCAAACGAAACTGAAGCAGAGGCAATTACCGGTATAACAGTAGCTTCGCAAGATGATGCAATTGCAGCCGCGGAGTCTCTGCTCAAAAAAGGTGCGGGCACCGCCATCGTCACACTGGGTGAAAATGGTTGCCTCTTTCACGATGGAACAAATCCAATTCACGTTCCAGCTATATTTGCCGGAAATGTAGTGGAAACAACTGGCGCAGGGGATGCCTTCAACGGTGGATTTGCGGCCGCACTTGCTGAAGGCCTTTCACCCATCAATGCCGTTCGCTTCGGCACAGCGACTGCCGCTATTTCCGTTACACGATCAGGTACAGCGCCGTCGATGCCCACCCGGAAGGAAATTGAAGCTATCCTGATCAGTTATAGCTCGACTCACTGAACTCTGTTTTTGAAACAACTCGTGTTAAATGACTTGGGTTTAGTAAATTTAAAATTCAATTACCGATTTTTCGCATGACGGTACTCGCTGTGCCCTGAGCCCCAGCAAGAACAGTTAAAATTCTAACGACTTTCGAACCAGTATTCTCACCACGGTGATCTGTGAGAAAGGCTTCTATAAAACTGTCACCTTCAATATACGTTTTAACGCCGTCCGGCCCGTAGTCTACAGAGACTTGCCCCTCTAAAACATAAGCAAAAAGAGGCACGTTGTGTTTGTGCCACCCAGTTTTTTCTCCTGGTTGCATTGTAACGATCGCGCTGGTGATCTCAGCCTGTCCTGCGGGGTAAACGAGATTTTGGCCAAGGATTGATGTCGTGCTTGATAGCAACACGTCCAAAGCCGGGTAATCATCTTGCGCACAAATAGGTGACGCATATATCGCCACCATGCTGATTAGTGTTGTGTTGAAACGCTTCATTATAGATCTAGCCCATTCAATTCTATTACATGTTTAATTCTGCAATAATAATTAAGTTTACTAAAGTATATAAGAAAATTTTTTAAAACTGACTTAAAACTCCCATCTAATTGTTCTAAATCGTAGTAGATGTAGTATATCATTATATAAGTCAAAATACATAAACGGCACACGCTGTACAGTTTGCAGAAATTATTAACATGAGGCAATAATATGGCAAGGGAAGTCATCGATGATCGTTTTATTGGCGCTCTGCATTTATTGGCATTAACGCGTGCGGGTCTTGATCATGATGTTGAGCTGGAGCGCACTGCGATTCAAACCGGTACTATCAACGCATTACTTAATGGATGTTATGAGGGTGACATCACGATTGAAGAATTATTGCGTCATGGTTCTGATGGGATTGGAACTATTCAACATCTAGATGGCGAGCTTATCGTTGTAAGAGGGATTGCGTATACCGCTAGAGCTGATGGGTCAGTAGAAGTTGTAGAGCCTAAAATCAAAACCCCTTTCGCCGTTTTGACACGATTTAATGCGTCTGAGTTTTTAAGAGTTACTGCTCAAGGTTTTGGAGAGTTTTGTGAGAAGTTAGACGACTTATCACCTCAGGAAACTGTTATGGCAATAAGAGCTAGAGGCACATTTAAAAATTTGCATTTGCGCAGTGTGGCAAAACAATATCCGCCATTTAAGCCATTGTGCGAGGTAGTTGCAGATCAAACAGAATGGCATTTTGAGGAGGCAAATGGTGACATTGTTGGCTTTCGCTTTCCCGATACAACTGCTGGTATTGAGGTGCCAGGATGGCATCTTCATTTCGTATCTGGAGATCGCAGGCATGGGGGACATATAATTAGCTTAGATGTCGTGGACGCGGAGGTGGATTGGAACAATAGCAATGAACTGCACGTAGAGTTGCCGGCAAATATTGAAATAGGTGGCCTCGCCGATGCTGATCGTAATGCAATTGATATGGTCGAAGCTCGCTCACATTAACCGGAATTACGAGCAATCAGCATACGCGAGGGAAAACCTATTCAACCGGTCACAGACTCACGAAATACTTAGGATTTCGCCCACCGATCATTCATCTAGCTTGCAAATATTCAGGAACATGAAAATAGAAAAAAAGTGCGGACGATAACTGCCGTCGCATCTCCCTTGATTTAGTTTCACAGTTTCAAGAATAATCCATTTATCGAGTTGTACTGACGATAATAGTTTTGTCACTAGATATTAAAACAGCTGGATCTTGCAGCTTGTGTTTTGAAACCAAACTCCAATTTTTGAAATTTTTTGTGCTGGCTATGAATCCAGTGCCGTAAAAATAAACTTTACCATTCGTTTCCGTCATGTTGCCAAGCCATTCGCCCCTAACCTGTAACGAAACATCTGTTTGTCTCTTAAAGTCTAATCCATTTGAAGAAGTGGCATAGAAACCTCTTGCGTCACCCTTGTGGCTTGGTGAAATCAAATGCCACTTATCTCCAAAAAAGATAACGGCGCTGTCTCTTACGTTGACATTGTTTATTGCCAACCTCTTTCCCTTTTCAATTGAAAAATTTATTCCATCTGATGACTGAGCAGAGCCAATATAAGTTCCTCTTTTTGATACTGAAGTGAAATACATACGGACGTTGCCATTTTTTAAATTCACTACAGTTGGATCTACCGGATATTGTTCTCGCGTCTTGAAGGGAATTTTAATTATCTTGGGCGGTGACCAACGACCATTAGTAAGATCTACGAATGCAATGTGGTCAAAATTTCGATGCAAGGACTTTTGGATTGGCAGCCACTGGAAATACACCCTTGGCCTGCCTTTCAGATTTACAAGATTTGGAACACCTGCATGCTTAACAAGTGTATTCCCTTTTTTATTAATTTTAAGATTTGTTCCATTATAAGTGCTGACTGAGATATTCATTTTCCAAGGGCCTGCACCGCGTAACTTTGGCTTTCCCCAATGATCGGCCATTGCGGAAGATGCATGTATACTCAAGGTTATGATTGCAATCAATAAAAGGTTGAACATCCAAAATCCTCCCCAAAGAGCGAAATATTTATATTATATGGTCAAACTCACCGGCCGTCACTTCATAAGTTAAAATCACAACTTTCCTGTTATAATCATTATTTGCCAACATCAGTAAAAAAAACAATAGACTGTATTTGAAATTATTAACTCCAACAATTTTATCCCAACGTAATGTGATGACACATGCGACTATTTACAGAGCCAAAAAAAATTAAATTCTTCAATAATAAAGGATTCAAATAATCAAACAAAATCCGTCCACATCAGGCACCGTCCATGCGCCTCCCAGTTCCTGAAACAAAGCTTAAAAGTGGTCAATTATAAAATGGGGCTGGACAATGGAAACCAAGCAAATCATGCTTTTAAATTCAATTCGGACTTCTCCAAAGATAGGATTTTATGATGAAGATGTCGTTCAAAATATTTGGTACAACTTTAATCGTATTTTTGATAATGACATCTTCTGCAGTTTTTTCGATGTTAAAAATTTCAGAAATAAATGATCAATTACATCTCATTTCAAAAGTATATAATCCTTTAAGAAATTTGGCATCAGAAGTTGAAATAGTTTTTTTGGAAGAAAGCATAGAAATTGAGAGAATAGAAAAAATTGAATCTGAAATAAAAGAACTAAATATTGAGAAAGATCAAATAGAAGGAAACGGTATTGTAAAAAATGTAAAAGATGAAGAAATAGAGTACAAAAATGAAGAAAATAACGAAGCTATTGAGGCTGAATTGAGCCAGTTGAACACAGAACTCTCATCTGACGTCAAGCTGTATGAAAAATATTTCACTCGTGTAAGCGAACTGGTAAAAATTGTTGAATCAGAGTTAGAAAAGGCTCAAAAGTTAACAAAAAATATTAGTGAGAAAATTGCTCTAGCTGGCCTGAAGTCGACGGTGGTTGCAATTGAACTTCAGCATGAAAATTTTCATGAACGATCTGTAAGTTTAATAAGCAATCAGGATATCTTACTCAAAAATCGTTTAAAATTGGAGGCACAGTTAGCCGGAGATGCAGACGAACTGATTGTTCAGTTAGATAAACTAAGAGAGGAAATCACCGTCTTTTCTGACAAAGCGATAGAGCGTGCAGCCGAACTTGAATCTCACGCTTTGTATGGCGCAATCATAGCCACAATCGCTGCAGGTCTTATTTCAATAATCTTATCATCCATTGTAATCGTTGGGATGCTTCGCCCGATGAAAGCCTTGTCTGCTGGTGTGAAGCGAATTGAGGAGGGAGATCTTGATATTAAGTTGGTACCTCGCTCACGTGACGAGGTTGGATTCCTAACCAAAAGTTTCAACTCCATGGCTGCTGGTTTGCGTTCAACACAGCAAATAAAGGACAAGTTTGGCCAGTACGTAGACCCCAGAATCGTGTCGAATATACTGGGTGATGGTATCGAAGCTGAACATGGAAGGAAGGAAATTGCGTCAGTATATTTTTCAGACATTGTTGGGTTTTCCGGATTATCAGAGAAGTTCACCCCATCTGGAGTCGTGAAACTCCTAAACAGGTATTTTGACTTAATGTCAGGCAGCGTTTCGGATAGGGAGGGGGTTATTGATAAGTACATCGGTGATGCCGTAATGGCGTTCTGGGCACCGCCTTTTTGCAAGCAAAATGATTGTGCCAGCTACAGTGTAGAAGCAGCTATTCAAAATATAAAGAAGCTAAGAGAGTTTCAGAGTGAACTACCGGAATTAACTGGTCTCCGACAAGGCGCGCCTCGATTAGAGCAGCGGATTGGACTTGCAACTGGTGATGCAGTAATCGGTTCAATTGGTTCAGAAAACGCAAAAAACTATACAATTATTGGTGACACTGTGAACTTGGCGGCGCGCTTGGAAGCAGCAAATAAATTATATGGTACTGAACTTCTTGTTTGCGAGAGAACAGCAAACAGTTCTGAAAAGATTGAGTTCAGATTAGTTGATAAAATCACTGTTTATGGAAAAACAGAGCCAAATTTCATTTATACCGTCATGAATCACGAAGACTTGTCAGGGGATGCGCAAAAAGAAATCAGAGGTATTTCACAGCTTGCTTTTTCTGAGTATGCGACAGCTGATTTCGATAAAGCAGCCAATTGTTATCAGAATATTTTAAAAATAAATCCAAACGACTCTATTGCGAAAATATTTTTATCCAGAATTGAACGCCTAAAGGCTAAAAATACCGATAAGGATTGGGATGGAATTTGGCACCTGGGCAAGGACTAGTGTTCACAAAAAAATCAAAACAGCCTGAGATGTAGCGGTGACCAAGTTTTTCTAAAGAGAGTAGCAAGGCGTTTCAAGTTGGTAACGTCATCTAAGGAAGGAAATAAATCTTCTTTAACAGGGTAAATCGGAAACGAGAGGTATGACTAGCCTTACTTAAGGCGTACCGTGTGCGTCTTTTGACTGCGTTTACAAATTCTAGTTCAGGGGCACCTTAACCCTTGGATAACGTAGCGGCATTTTGCTGCATGGGCTCAAAGCGGTGATCTCAAACACACATTCTTCTATGGCTGCCGAATGCCTGCATTACTGGGGCGAAGATCACGCGGCCAAGGTGCCTCGTCTTTACGGCCATGGGAAGACTAGGTGGGATCGGATTTGGGTGTTGGGAGTTGGTGCACGGATCATGGGAGCAAACGCGGCAGTCCTTCCGGGGCGGATCATGGCGCGCAGCATTGCCAGGGTGTTGAAGCTGCCGATTACACGCAAACATCGGGCCAAATCGGTTACACTAACACCGGACGACCTCGTGGCTCACATCAATGCCCCACTCGTGCAGAAGCTCCTCGATATTGCAAAGCGATAATGGAAAACCCGATTACAGCTTCACTGCCAAACGGATGATCTCAGGCTATGTTTTGAATTAGCGAAATGGGAGGTTCTTTACCGTAGACGGAAGCTAAATCAACGCCATACCATTCACAACCGACTTTCCTTTGGCATCACCGTTTCACTCAGTGAACTCAGTGGGTACTCTAGCCTTTGGCCCGACCTCAAATTCTTCACATCGACCTATGGCGAATGATCAAACAGTGTTAGCCTTGAGCTAATAACGGAATCCTAAGACAAGGAGGGAAACTCGTGGCACACCAATCACTAACCTATGGGGTAGTAGTATTTGCGGCTATTTTTTTTGTAGGCTGGATCACTGGCTTGGGAGGGTCATTTGTTCCCAATCTTGGGTTCAGCATTCTCATGGGGGTGGGCGCTGCCATTTGCTTCTCGCTTGTCACGAGAATTGGAAAGAACCGTTGAAAATGCTTGGGTGAGGACGGTAGGCTAAAACAATTGGCGACTTGACCGCGTCATCTCAGATACAAAAATTTGGCGTGATCGTAATTATCCCAGGCCACGTAAAGCACTTCTGGTGAAAAGCTCTATCAGGCTATTAAGGCCGTCCAAGATCCGGCAACTCTGTGTTTTCTTTTAAGTGTTTACCTACGCAACTGCCGGATTGGACGGTGATCGCAGCCGAATTGTCGCGCTCGAATCCTATCCATCGACCAGAATTGCGCCCGCTGGCTCTATCAGCGAGTTGTTTAAAGGATTGTCGGCCTACACAGCATTGCTTGCTTTTGGGAGTTTTCGTTTCGAGACACTGAAGCCACTAGCCTAGCAGATTCATTGTTTAGCGAAATTGAGAGTTGCTGAATGGGTGTTCAATCTGAATCGGATATGCCCGTCAATCATCCGGACCGTTTTGACCAGAAAGAAATGATAGTTAGAAGCGATGTCTTCCGCGTTTTGTTGAAGGACAAAGAAGGTGAGAAGCGTACCTATGTATCTGTCAAGTTTGAGTAAAAATAATGACCGACCGCGCCTTAGTGGTTCTGTATTCATGTTCGTGCATCCTTGGCCTGACTTTTATCAGGACGACGTTTCTCGGGACCAGCGCACAGAATTCAAAGTCTTAAGTGATCGCTTGGTGTTTCATGTTTCCTCAACGTTCGCTCAGAACTTGTGCCTCTGCAAGCAGTAGAAGACCCCGCCATTGAGCAACTCTTCCCGAAGCCGAGCAAAGAAGCTTAACTGCGTGTCTTCTACAAGGTGATTTTGGCTCGATCTGGGTGGGGCGGCACCAGCAGATCGTTTAGTTTCTTTCCAATCAGATAAGATATCCTGGTAACCAATTTTAGGCAGGAATTGCCAAGTTTTGTTCAGGTTGGGACCTAGTCGCTCAATCTGATATTCTATGTGCTTCATCATAGACTCGATGAGACAGGAAAAAGATTAAGTAGGCTCCTTTGCGATGATCTTTTGAGAAACACGCTGGACTTCATCAAAATCCACTGAGTACCACTGTTGTGGGACTGTTGATCCGCGCGATCAATCTGTTGTTGGTCAAGGGAATAGTCGATGGACTCGCTGGAGCTTGAAGAGTCAGTCGTAACTCGCATTGTATCAATGCTGGTTGTTCTAAATGGCCTAAATGCAATGAAACTTTTAGGTTGGATTATTTTTGGTATAGTATAATATATCAAATACGATCCAAAAATGATCCAAAAATGGCTCAAATAGCCAGATAGGAGGGGAAGTTGGAAACGCAACTAGCAACATTGGCATCGCAGTTGGATACACTAAAAGCGGCCGCCGCCGTGACCAACACGATGTTTGCAGAAACTTACTATTATTTATCGATTCCGTTGATGATCCTCATCCATGTGGGATTTTTGGCGTATGAAATGGGCGCATCACGAACCAAGAACGTGTTGTCCTCTGGCGTGAAGAATATTCTCGCCTTCGCTTTCGTGCTGCCAACATTTTGGTATTTTGGCTGGTGGTTGTATTGGGGTTTCCCGACCGGATGGCCAGGCGCACCGGGCCTGAATGGCATATCTGGGATTGAGTATGCAAATAGCATCGCCCTGCCATGGGTGGAGTACATGGGCCCGAATATAGCGGATAACGCTTCTGGGGTTTTCTGGGGTGCCTTTGCCATGTTCGCGGCAACGACTGCGTCAATCATGTCAGGAGCGGTCATCGAAAGAATTCAGACTGTTGGCTTTGTGATCTTGGCGATCGTCCTTGGTTCGTTTGCCTGGGTCGTTGCAGCTGCATGGGGTTGGCACGCAGATGGTTGGCTGGTCCAGAAATGGGGCGTCCACGACTTTGGGGCCGCAGGTCTTGTGCACGCAGTGGCCGGCTTCTTTGCTCTTGGGGTTTTGATCAACCTAGGGCCACGAATAGGAAAGTTCAATTCCGACGGCTCTTCAAACCATATTCCGGGCCATAACATGCCGCTGACCGCAGTAGGACTGATGCTTATCATCGCGGGTTTCTGGGGATTTCTGATGGCTTGTGTGATTGTTCCAGGCGAAGCGTGGTCTTGGTATGGTGACAAGTTTTCAACCATCTATGGTACACCTATTACGCTTTCGGCACTTGCATTTAACATCCTGATGGGGATGGCCGGTGGTACTATCGGTGCTTGGGTTATGACGCGCGACCCTTTCTGGATGATGTCGGGCATGTTAGCTGGGATCATCTCGACAGCTTCCGGTCTTGACGTCTACTGGCCGGGACTGAGCTTTGTAATCGCAATGGGCGCAGGTCTATTGCTGGCGCCAGCGGCCGGGTTCCTTGAGCGCAGAGGCATTGATGATGCCGTTGGCGCAGTAACCGTTCACGGCACAATTGGTATCTATGGCATGCTAGCATTGGGTATCTTTGCTTCGGGCTATCCCGCTTTGCAAGGCGCCGCAGGAGAGGTTCCGACAGTAAGCCTGATGGGGCAGATCGTGGGCTCTGTCGTGTTTATCTTGCTTGGACTTGTTCCTGGCTATTTGGTCTCACTCGTTTTGAACATGGTTAGCATGCTGCGAGTTCCGAAAGATGCAGAAGAACATGGGCTGGATCTGGTCAAGGTGGCATCGTCTGCCTATCCCGAAGGCATTCCCATCTCGGCACCGCCGGCAAGTTGAAACTGATAATGAAAGGAACATGAAATGGGATTTCCCTTTGAACAAGCAACTTGGGACTCGGTAGTTGGTGCCATGTATATGGGGGCAGGTGGCAGTATGCCCGCAATCATCACATGGATCTCGGCCATTCTTTGCCTGTGGGCTTTGTGGGCAGGCAACAGGAAAGAACACAAGCTTTATTCCGACTTCAAATAACTGACGGCACATAAAAAAAGAAGGGCCACCCAGCGACGGCAGGTGGCCCTTCTTTATTGGCAGCGCACCTAAGTGTTACTCGGCGTAAGTGCCCTTGACGCGCTGTTTGCCTGGGTCGAAATGCGGGAACGCCGAAACGACAGCCTTTAGCCTCTTTTGCTGACCATCCAATTGTCCGATTTCAAGATCAGTCCCAGGTGTCGAGTGGGTTGTTGCGACCCGACCGAGCGCAATTACCTTGCCGAGGATCGGGGACTTCATCGCGCTGGTGATTTCTCCAACTTGCGCTTTGCCGTTTCTAACGCAATCTCCTGAATTTGGCACAGTGCCTCCGGTAATTTCAAGACCGACAAGTTTACGCTGCGGGTGGGCCTTGCGTTCTTCGATTGCGGAACGGCCGATAAAGTCATCTTCCATCGATTTGAGAGGGACCGTGAAGCCAATACCCGCTTCCATCGGATCGGTTTGGTCATCAAATTCGGATCCAGCAAAAATGAGCCCTCCTTCAATCCGCAACATATCTAGCGCTGCCAGTCCTAAAGGCACGATGCCGTATGGTTCCCCAGCCGCCCAAACTTTGTCAAATACTTCTTCGGCGTCTTTTGGATGGCAAAAAATTTCGTACCCCAATTCCCCCGAATAGCCCGTACGGCTGATTACAACCGAGGTTCCGCGAGTGTCACCAATCCTTGCTATCGTCATGCGGAACCAAGGTAATTCTTCGATTGTGGGCTGTTGTGGCGGTGTCCAAAAAACTTTAGACAAGACAGAACGCGATAGCCGTCCTTGGATCGCGATATTTTGCAGTTGGTCGGTTGATGAGCGAACCCAGGCGTTCAAACCACGTTTTTGCGCCTGTTCTCGCAGCCACAGACCCGACGTGTCATTTCCACCAATCCATCGAAAATTGGTGCCCCCTAAACGGTACACCGTGCCGTCGTCGATCATGCCTCCATGTTCAAAGCACATCGCGGTATAAACGACTTGACCAACGCTTAGCTTTTTAATGTTTCTTGTCACGCATAGCTGCATCAGTTCCTCGGCGTCAGGGCCGGTGATCTCATATTTGCGAAGCGGGCTTAGGTCCATGACGACGACCTTTTCACGACAGGCCCAATACTCGGCAATTGCGCCGTGGTTTGTCATGCTATTGGCAAGCCAATAGCCGTTGTATTCGACGAAATCGCGCGTGTGCCGCGCGAAACATTCGTGAAATGCGGTCTTTTTGGTGTCTTCCACATCCGCCTCCGCTGATTTTCGATAGCCAATGGATTGGTTGAATTCTTCTTCCGCCTTGTAAGTGCGAACTTGAATGTCGGTTGGGTTCCATCCGTTTGCCGGATCAACGTCACATGGGCAGGCCGTTGAAACGCAGACCAGATCACTGACAGCACGCAACAACACATAGTCCCCTGGGCGTGACCACGGGTCATCCATGCTGATGGCATTGGTGTCATCTAACATGGTATTGAAAAAGAAATTGATCGCTGGCCAGCCTTTGCGAGGGCGGATGTTGTATCTGTCCAGCTCTGTATTGATGTTATCTGAACAGTTTATGTGCCCCGGATATCCCAGATCTTCGTAATAGCGCGCTGTGCATGCCAATCCGAACGTGTCGTGCCGCCCGCAGGTATCCTGAACAATTTCGACAAGCGGTTCCTGATCCACGCTCCAGTACTTTGAAAAAATACCTGGGTTGGGATACAGGTTGCCCAAAAGCGAGCGGGTCGTGGTCGGGTCGATTTCGCGCTCTAGGCCTTCGTCCAACGCGCACAGAGAAAACGCCTGGAAATCTGAACATTCCCGACCTTTGACATCAAGGATTTGAATGAACTGCCCTTTTTTTACTTCGTAAGCCGTGGCATTTCCGGGTTGGATGTTGAAGTCCTCCAAAGGGTCGGCCAGCGGATCAGTCGGACCAGATTCTGCCTTGGCCAACCCGGGGGTATTGCGACGGACATAAAGGATTAACTCTGTTGGTGCATTATGGTTCGCAGGGTCCATTGGCCCACCAGGAGCGGCGACTATGAGCAGCCCATCGCTCTGAGCGACAAAGTTCTCCATGTCACCCGCGAGCGCCCCTTCGCTGAATACTGAAATGCCATCACCATTGCCAATTTGAAAGCCAGCAGCCATCAGCGCATTGAGAACTTTCAGGCCGGATTTGCTGCCTCCGGAAAGTACGTCAATCACCCCATCGGGACGGCCGTGGCCCGAAGCTCCCAGCAGCCCCGCGTCCGAATTCCCGTTGGGTGCAAAAAACACTAACTCGCCGAGCTGCAGACCTTCTCGGTTCAATACAGAAAGCTCGTCGCCCTTCTCAATACTCACCACGCGACTTCCGCCACCGGGAATAGGATAGCGCTCAGTTCCGTGGGGAAGGATGGGCAGCCCTGGCACAATGACGCCTGACCGCTCAAATGGAACTTCAAACTGCAGTGACGGGTTCATAAATCAGCCTCGGAAATATCTTCGATGGGTCCGCGATGTGTCACCACCAGCAGGCACCCAGATTTCGAAACTGAGGAATGGTACGAGCCCGCCGGGAGCGACACAAAGTCGCTCACCCTGCAAATGTACCCATAGTGATCGGTCGGGTCGTGGGATAGGATAAAAAATTCCTTCGGGCGGTGATGTATAAGAGAATTAGACTGTATTCCTGGGGCCATTTTCATCAAATAGATTTCCTGATCAGTTTCCCGGTCGCAGCTGACTACTTTCCACCAGACGTCTTCGCCTGACAAATTGGGCATTACCAGGCGTTCGAAATTTTGATCGTCAAATCGTCTGAGTAGGTGGTTCATTTCCAATCTTTGCATTTAGTTCAGTCCCAATGAGGCTTTTCGGTCTTCTGTCCATTTCGAAATAATTGTGTCAAAAGTTAGCGCCATCAGCGATACGTTGATGCCAAGGACAAAATTCTTACCCAAATCGGTCCCGGCGAGGGTGCGCTGCAGTTCCTGACCAAGATCCTGCGTGCCGATGAATGCGGCGATTATGACCATGAAAAAGGCAAACATAATCGCCTGATTGAAACCTACTGCCATTGTAGGAAGAGCCAGAGGCAACTGGACGCTTATCAATTTTTGATGCCGGGTAGCGCCGGACATATCTGCCGCTTCGGTCATCTCGGGCGGGACCGATTGCAGCCCTTCGACGGTGTAACGGGTCAAAGGTACCATGGCGAAAATCAAAATTGAAAAGATGACTGCCACGTCATTTACTCCAAACAACATGATCGCGGGAATGAGATAAATAAACGATGGGAAGGTCTGTGCGGTGTCACAGAACAGAAGGATACGGCTGGACCATCGCTCGCTACGGGCGGCGGCAATTGCCAATGGGATACCAATCATCATCGCAAGCAGTACGGCGGAAACCACCGTATAAAGCGTAATTACCGCTCTGTCCCACCAACCAGTCAGAGCGACGATCGAAAAGAATAATGCCGCAATCAGCCCTTCGCGACGGCCAGCTAGCCACCAGCCAAGAGCCGCGATTGCCAAGATAAGAGAAGGTGCCGGTAGCCAAAGCAAGGAATTTCGAAAGGGGATCAGGACTTTGACGTTCAAAAACCAGCGAAGCCAATTGGTCACGGCTTGCACCCCATTAACATCAAGAATGGCCTTGATCACAACGTCGATTTCTTTTCCCATCGACAGATCTTGTTTGCGGCTCACCTGATCAAGAATCAGAATAAACTGCGCAAGCAGACAAAAGAACAGAAACACAGCAACCGCCCAAAGTAATGTCACGTGACGCTGCCACCAGGGGGCTCCGCGCTCGAAATGTTCCGGCTGTTTGGTCACCCAAGCCTTGGACAGACGGTCAAGAGTGACAGCCAACAAAACAATTGTAATGCCGATTTCAAAACTACGACCCAATTTAAACGAGCCCATTAGTGCCAAAAGCTTGGCCCCTAACCCTGGCATCCCGATAAATGCGGTCAAAACGACCATCGCCAAACACAGCATGATTACTTGGTTGACACCCACCAGGATTTCCGATCGGGCCGCAGGAACATAAACATGGCGCAGCATTTGCCAACGTGTGCAACCGCTCATTTTGCCGGCCTCGATCACCTCGGGTGAGACTTTCTTGAGGCCCAGTGTGGTCATCAGGATCATCGGCGGGACCGCATAAACGATGGTGGCCACAGCGCCCGCCGTTGGGCCTACCTTGAAAAAAATTACCGCTGGAAGGAGATAGGTGAAAAACGGTAGAGTTTGCAGCACACTCAAAATTGGCCTGATAGCTCTGTCAACACGCTTAGATTTCCACGCGAGAATACCAAACCCAAGTCCGACAACAAAGGCAACGGGCGCCGCGACAACTAAAACCGACATGGTCTGCATGGCTAGTTTCCACTGGCCGATCAAGGCAGTCCAAACGCATGCGCCTCCAGCTAGCAGAGCCATCCGCCAACCTCCTAGGTGGTATCCAATTACAGCCGCAACACCCGCTATCGCGGTCCAGGGTATCGGGCCAATATTAGGCCAGCGTTTTTTTCCAAATAGCAGATTGGCAGTGATGTTCAAAAACCACTCTAGCAACGAGGCAATTCCGCGGGTCAGATGAATAAGCCCCATATCATTCTTGATGAAGTTGAATATCGCATTGAGCCAGATATCCCATGAAAGGATCATCCACTCAGGCGGGCGGATCAGACCGGCTGGCAAGATTGGTTTGGCAACAGCCAGCATAATCGCAGCGGCCAGCAAGATCTGTGCGACGCGGGTCTGGCTCAACATTTTTTTGTCCGCGATTGGGTTGTCGGTGGCAGCAACGGCTATCAGTCCTCTCCCAACAGAAAGTCCAGCGCGGTGGCGCGTTCGAGTAAACCAATGATTGATCCAGTCTCATCGGCCACAGGCAGTTCTGGGCGCTCGTCAGTGATTAATTGGCGAGCCAGTTCGTGCAGAGTTGCTGCACCGGATACTGCTGGGCCGTCCGGCATGTGCCCGTTGACCGGGCGGGCAAGCCCACTGGCACGTAACACCCTCGATTTGTCAATGTCTTCGGTAAACTTAGCGACATATTCCGTTGCCGGATTCATTACGACCTTGTCGGGCGTATCACATTGTTCAATTGCGCCGTTTTTCATAATGGCAATGCGGTCGGCAAGGCGCAGCGCCTCATCGAAATCATGCGTGATGAATACGATGGTTTTCCCCAGCAACCCCTGCAACCGCAGAAATTCGTCTTGCATCTCGCGCCGGATCAGTGGGTCTAGCGCGGAAAAGGGTTCATCAAGAAACCAGATGTCAGGTTCAATGGCGAGACTACGGGCAATGCCAACGCGTTGTTGCTGGCCACCTGATAGCTCGCGGGGAAAATACTCTTCGCGCCCCTCAAGCCCGACTAGTTTGATAACTTCCAGTGCCCGCTCGCGCCGGTCGTGCCGGTCCTGTCCACGCATTTCAAGCGGGAAAGCCACATTGTCCAGTACAGTGCGATGGGGCAGCAGGCCAAATGACTGGAATACCATTCCCATCTTACTTCGCCTGAGGTCGATCAGCTCTTTTTCGGAGAGGGACACTACATCCTGGCCTTCGACCTCGATCGACCCACCAGTGATATCATGAAGTCGCGAAAAGCAACGCACCAGAGTTGATTTTCCTGATCCCGACAGCCCCATGATGACAAGCAAATCACCGCGGCTAACATCGATTGAGACATCTTTGACTCCAGCAATGTAGCCATCCGCGCGTATGTCATCGTAACTCTTGGATTCGTCTATAGTTTCCAGATACTTTTGAGGATTTGCGCCGAAAAGTTTCCAGACATTGCGACATGAAATAACTGGCGATTGATCGACCATTGCTAGAATCCCTTTTGGGTCGAAAATTTGGTTCGAAAAGCCACCCCGTGACTTGCACAGGGAGGCGATACTACGGTTCTTTTGTAACTTGGTTCAGCCTTCTGCTATCCAAGCCTTCCAGACGCTTTCATTTTCTTCCAGCCATTGCGCTGCGGCTTCTTCGGGTTCCATATCGTCGGTATCCACAAATTTTGCCATCTGGGCGATCTGCGGGTTGGTGAACGAAATCTTAGTCAACGCTCCGTAAGCTGCGGGCCATTTGTCTTTCATGCCGTCCCAAGCGGCTTTTTTCAAATAGCCTTGAGCCGGATTGCCACAATCATACAATGCGTCTGGATTTGGACCAATTGCCGGATCCTTGTCGCACCCGTCTACCCACTCGGGGAATTCAACAAATTCACCTGGCCAAACGGCCTCGGCAAAGTTCGGGGTCCAGTTGAACACCACTACTGGGCGTTTGTCTTTTTCTGCTGACCCGATTTCTGCCCAAAGTGCGGCGGCAGACCCTGCATTGATCACGACAAAGTCCATACCAAGAGCATCAACACGTTCCTTACCGTGTTTGAGCCAGTCAACTGGCCCATCAAGGTAACGACCCTTGTCGCCGGTTTCCGGCGTTGCAAACACGCTGGCGCAGGCATTCAAAGCTTCCCAGTCGGGAAGGCCGGGGCAAGCATCTTTGGTCCACATCGGATACCACCAATCTTCGCGTGTCACGGCATCGTGGTCACCGGCGTCATGAAGCCCACCTTTTTCCAAAGCTGCCCGGAACGACGCTCCGAATGCGCCTTCCCAAACTTCAAGTTCCAGTGATACGTCACCCAAGCGCACCGATTCATAAACCGCCTGACTGTCAGTGGTGACAAATTCAACGTTGTTGCCCATGGATTCTAATATCTGGCCAACTACGTGGCTCATGACGATCTGGCTTGACCAGTTATGAATTGGGATGATGATCGGGTCGCTACTGTCGGCAGCGAATGAAGAAGTCCCCGACGCCAGCGCGATGGCACCGGCATAAAGTGAGTGTTTCAGTTTCATGATAACTCCCTGGTTTTTGGCGTCTAACGCCACAGGATTTTAAGATCCCGTGCAGGAGACATTTTGCCAGAGATTGTCTCCTTCTCAGCAAAGAGTTTTGATTGTCTTAGGCTGCACATTTTCGAGCAATAGCAAAAAAAAAGTGTATAACTTAGAGAGTTGGCGATTCGTGATTCCGATTCGATTTTTGGTGTTCGTGAAGGCTTCAAATGAAATGTTGAAAAAACGGAAACTATTACCGCCTTTGGACTATTTGCTCGCCTTTGAGTCGGCGGCAAAAAAGGGTAGTTTTGCGCGCGCTTCTGAAGAGCTGCACATCTCGGAAACATCAATTAGCCGGAAAGTTCGGTTGCTCGAACAGCACTATGATCTTGCTTTGTTTGTACGTGGACACCGGTCTATTTCGTTGACCGGACAAGGCGCCACTTTGCTGAAAATTGTCAGCCAATCACTCGATATCATGCGCGGTGCATCCGAGGATATTTTCACCAATCAAAAGAGCAATGCGGTTACATTGGCGGCGACAAATTCGGTTGCTACCTTATGGTTAATGCCTCGACTTCGAAAGTTTCGTCGCGATAATTCGCGTGTTAAAATCATGCTTGTTGCGAGTGACAGTGACGAGGAATGCCTGTCCGACGAGGTAGATTTGGCAATTTTGCGCGGCGAGGGAGAATGGACAGGGTTTGAAGTGCACCATCTGTTTGGCGAAACGATTTTCCCTGTATGTTCTCCGGGGTATCTTAAGAAAAATCCGGAATGCTCGAAACTAAAAAATCTGCCCGAACTGGATTTGATCGAAGTTCGCAGTAGTCATACAGAATGGATGAATTGGAAGATCTGGTTGACCCATCAGAGAATCATTGATGTTGCTTTGGATCGGGCGGCGTTTTTCAATACGTATCCTCTTGCAATTCAGGGGGCGGTTGATGGCTTGGGAGTTGCGCTTGGCTGGGGCCATCTTTTGGACCGCTTGCTTAGATCCGGTGAGTTAGTTCGTCCAATTGAAGAAAGCTTTGCGCGAACGGAATCTGGTTATTATCTTCTCAAAAACCGAAAGAAAAAACCGTTTCCAGAGCTGGAAATTGTAGAAAACTGGCTAGTTAAAACAAGCGAGGCACGCAGACGCTTTGTCTCCCCAATTGTTTAGCGCTTAATCCCGAAGATAGCTTTTCAGACTGTCATCAAGCGCTTCAATCCACGAAGTGTGATGTGGCGGGGCCCTGGTCCCGGTCATTGGGCTGACATAACTGTGGTCACGGAAAGTCATTATTCCATTTATTTTGTGCTTTTTCCAAACATAAAATGCTTGGTTTGTGGCTGCTATGTCGAACGACGGATAGTCTGTTTCGTCTATTAGTTCCTGAGTGTAGGCGCCCTGATATGCAATGCAGGCATAGTCATCGGTCAGCGTGGCTTCGTCGGCTTGACGCTGTTGCCAATCGGCTTCCATCACTGAACGATCGGGCAGGGCGATCTTACCCATGATCACATCGCGCACCCACCAGGCCTGTGCGTCGAACATATTGAAAGTATACCACTGATCCTGCATTCCCAGATAAAACAGTGCAGGGTTTCCAGCAAGCACAACCCCTTTGTAAAGGTCATTTGTTGCCAGCCGGTTAGACGTTTTTAAACGCAGGCCGTCGGGCAGGAACGGAAAGTGATGTTTGTACCCGGTACAAAGAATGATTGCATCGACGGTTTTTGATGTCCCGTCAATGAAATAGGCGGTGCAGCCTTCAACTCGGTCCAGCGCAGGCACTTCCTGCCAGTTGTCTGGCCAGTCAAATCCCATCGGCGCGGTACGATGCGCGACCGTGACTGATTTACACCCATATTTCCAACATTGCGAACCGATATCTTCGGCCGAATAAGATGTCCCGAGGATCAAAATATCTTTGCCCAAAAATTCTCGCGCATCGCGGAAATCATGTGCATGAAGGATGCGACCGTTAAAACTTTCGAAGCCTTGATAGTGGGGAACTTTGGGAACTGAAAAATGCCCGGAGGCAACGACAATGTTGTCAAAGGTTTCGGTCGTTTCACTGTCGCTGATCTCGTCACGTGTTGTGACTTCAAAACCTGAGGCAACGGATCGAACATCGCGTACGATCGTGTTGAACCGGATCATGTCACGCACACCGGCCTTTTTCACCCGACCTTCGATGTAGTCAAATAGAACTGCTCGCGGTGGGTAGCTGGCAATGGGTTTGCCGAAATGTTCGTCAAAGGTGTAGTCAGCAAATTCCAGCCCTTCTTTTGGTCCGTTGGACCAAAGATAGCGATACATTGATCCGTGGCATGGATTTCCGTGTTCATCCACCCCAGTCCGCCAAGTGTATTGCCACAAGCCCCCCCAATCCGCTTGTTTTTCAAAACAAACGATTTTGGGAATCTCAGCACCCTTGTCAGCAGCGGACTGAAAGGCGCGAAGTTGGGCTAGGCCCGATGGGCCGGCCCCGATTACACAGACGCGTTTTCTCATTTCTAGTCCTCCACCGTTTATGCAACACCGACGTGATCTGGCGTTTTAGGTAACTCCGGATTGAGAAGTGGAACTTCGCCAATCAGGTTCGAAACCCAGCACAACACTGTCCGCTGCTAGCATGGGGTTAAATAGACGATTATGCGCCATGGTTGCTCTGTGGAGCGGGTTTTTGGGGGTCAAAACCCGGGCCTTGCAATTCAGCTCGAACCGCTGCGTGTATGCTTCGAAAACCAGCGTTATTTTTTCAGCTTCACGAAGACGCAACGCGCCGGGCGACCCCGGCTGGAATACTGCGCTAAGTATGTCTGAGAACTCCGCTGCTTTTTGATAATAGGTGGCCGCCAGAAATTTGATCGCCTGATCCCGCTGTTGCGCAGGATCGTTGGTCTTGGCGATCATGTGTTCAAACTCAGGTGTAACCGAGTAACCGGGAGACTTGTTCAGAATTGTGATGATGCGGCCAAAGGTAACAGTTTCGCCCGGCAAAAACACCATGGGGCAAATGGCATCATCCGGGCGACCTTCGTTGTCACGCATGGCGATCTGGCGCACTCGGCATTGCCATTTTAAAAACGAAGTTCGAACAAAGCTGCCTGACAGATTTTGTCCAAAAACGGAGGCAAGCGAAGTCATGTGACGCTCCTGCTTGATGCGCGGAAACCTTTGTAGGGTTGGTCATGTGAAAGGCTGGGAATGCGGGCGCCCGTTGTCGGTACGAGATCGAGATCGATGCGCGCGTGAACAATGCCTGGCAAAGCACCACCGTCGGCAACAATTTCACCCCATGGGTTCACAACCAGCGAATGCCCGTAGCTTTCGCCGCCGCCGGCGATGGGCCCTATAGCGCAGCAGGAAACCACGAAGCATGTGTTTTCTATGGCGCGCGCCCTGTTCAGGATGTGCCAATGCGCCTCACCCGTGTGTTTGGTAAATGCTGCGGGACAACAAATGATCTCGGCTCCGCCATGTGCCAAGTTTCGAAACAGACCCGGAAACCGCAAATCGTAACAAATAGTGTGGCCGACATTTGCATAGGGCGTTTGGTGAATGACGGCTTCATTTCCAGGTTCAACCGTAGCACTTTCGCGATAGACTTCATTGTCTGAAATCCTGACATCAAAGAGGTGGATTTTGTCATAGCGACCACGAATCTCCCCACGATCGTCCAACATCAAACCGCGATTGATGAGCCGTCCACTTGGGCCTCGTACAGCGATGGATCCAACATTAATCCAAACATTCTTGTCAGCCGCAAACTTTAGCATCGCTATCAGAAATGGATGTGACGTTTCGGGCTCACTAGGAGGCTCTAGGGTCTGACCATTGGACTTAAGGCCACCACAGTATTCAGGCAGAAAGAGAATGTCCGCTCCTGCCTGAACTGCCGCTTCGGCCATTGGCAGCGCCTCGTCCAGCGCCGACGCAAAATCAGGCATCGGTCGGGTCTGAAGGCAGGCGATATCAATAATGCGCGGCATGGTGTTTAAAACTTCATATAGGCTTTTCTGAGCGTAACCAGAGGATGACGATCCGACATTTGGAACTTGAGAAGAAGTTCTCTGGCGATCATGTCTCGGTCCTGTTGGTTGTCGGGCAATTCAATTGTATTGGGAATGCGAACCCAGCCGTTAATATTTCGATCAAACACCGCCGGAAGGCCTTCTTCGTAGCCCATATGAATGTCTTCCAGCCAGTTGAGATCATCCCAGCCCATGACTTCCATGTATTTTTTAAGATAGGGGGTCAGCCGATTGTAATCCGGAACAAGGTTCACGTCATAGCGATAACCGATATGCTGACCTATTTCTTTTTCGCGCTCGGAATTCAGACCCTCAGCGTCGTCCAAAAATTGGTTAACGTCCTGAATTTCAGACCCACGGTATTGTGTTCCAGCCATTTTTTTTCCTTTCACGGAAGGGGGCATTCGTGCCGGACAAACCGGTAGAGCAGCGCCCGAATTAGAGATGATGATAGTCCGCGATTCCGACTGTGTGTTCGGTGCCAGCCAGAGGAACTCCTGCCATTGCCGAGGCTTCCATTGTTAAGGCGGCCAGATCTTCGGGTTCTAGGTTATGGAGATGAGTTTTGCCGCACGCACGGGCAAACATCTGGGCTTCAATCGTGAGGGTGTGGAGGAAGTTGTACACGCGTTCGGCAGCTTCATCCGGGTCTAGTCGCGCGCGAAGTTCGGGGTCTTGAGTTGCCACGCCAACGGGACAACGCCCTGTGTGACAGTGATAACAATAGCCCGGCTCAGCACCGATTTCTTCGGGATAATTCGCTTCCTCAATATCCTTGTTACAATTCAGCGCCATCATCGCCGAATGACCGATTGCAATGGCGTCGGCCCCCAGTGCGATAGCTTTCGCCACATCGGCACCATTTCGGATGCCGCCGGCGTAGATCAACGTGATTTCCCCACGTTTGCCAAGATCATCAATCGCTTTGCGCGCTTGACGTATAGCCGCAATTCCCGGAATTCCGGTATCTTCGGTTGCAAGATGTGGCCCAGCTCCCGTGCCGCCTTCCATACCGTCGATATAAATCGAGTCTGGGTCACATTTTACAGCCATACGCACATCGTCGTAAACGCGGGACGCACCCAGTTTGAGTTGAATTGGAATCTGATGCCCTGTGACCTCACGGATTTCCTGAATTTTTAAGGCAAGATCATCTGGCCCTAGCCAATCGGGATGACGTGCCGGTGACCGCTGGTCAATACCTGCGGGGAGGGAGCGCATTTCGGCCACCTGGTCCGTCACCTTTTGACCCATCAGATGACCGCCAAGCCCAACTTTACAGCCTTGGCCGATGAAGAATTCACAACCATCGGCCAGAACCAAATGGTTCGGGTTGAACCCGTACCGAGACTGGATGCACTGATAAAACCATTTTGAAGAATATCGCCGTTCATCCGGGATCATGCCACCTTCGCCCGAACAAGTCGCGGTGCCAGCCATTGTAGCACCACGTGCCAAAGCGGTTTTTGCCTCATAGCTCAGCGCGCCAAAGCTCATGCCTGTGATATAGATGGGTATGTCCAGATCAAGCGGTCGGCCAGCACGCGGGCCAATGATCGTGCGGGTTTCGCATTTCTCGCGATAACCCTCGATGACAAACCGCGTCAGCGTGCCAGGGAGGAATGTCAGATCATCCCAATGCGGGATTTTCTTGAACAACGAAAACCCACGCATCCTATAGCGGCCCAATTCGGACTTAATGTGGATGTCATCCATCACCCGTGGCGGGAAGATGAAGCTGTCGCCGATGCGGTTTACGTCACGTGGAAGGGCCGGTTTCTTTTTCATGTCGCCTTCAGGCATGAACATCTCCTGTCGATATCCTTGTGGGGTGCCGCGCGCTGTACGCTCTCACAAGATCAGTTTCTTTTCGTTGGGTTCCAGATTGTCGTAGTTCCAGAGCTGTTTTCCGGCGACTATCTTTTTGAAGTGGTCAACGCCTTTTTCAGGCATCAGGCCATATTGAGTCAGTTTACGGGTGAGCCATTCTTTGTCGAGGCTGGTTACTTCAGCTTCGACAGCGTCCACACCGAGCGACCTAATTTCGCCACCAATATAGATTGTTCCATCATACATGGAATCGCCCAGGTTCTTGCCGGCGTTGCCACAAATGACCATACGACCCCGCTGCATCATGAAACCCGTAAGTGCACCAGTATCCCCGCCGACAAGGATTGTGCCACCTTTTTGGTCGATCCCGGTGCGAGACCCAACAGAGCCGTGACACACTAGATCACCACCACGAATGGCCGCGCCAAAGGTCGATCCGGCATTCTTTTCAATCAACACCGTTCCAGCCATCATGTTTTCAGCGCAGGACCAACCAACACGACCAGTGATCCGCACGTTGGGGCCATCAATCAAACCAGCTGAAAAGTATCCTGTTGAGCCCTCAATAATCAGGTTCAGTTTGCTCAAAATACCGACGCCGATGCTGTGCATCCCGCGGGGATTTTGAAGAACAACCGTTCCATATCCTTCGGCCATCAAATCGCGGATCTTGCTGTTCACCTCTTGCGGTGTAAGCCCGTCGCAATCCACTTCGGTGCGCTTGTTAAAATCGACCACAGGCGCCCAAGGGTACTCGAACCGTTCCGTTGCTTCTGGGTCAAATTCGATATGCATCGATTTGCCGGTTAACTGTTCGGTAGTCATGCCAAGCGCCTTGACCCGTTCTTCCTGGGTCATAGCCTTGAGCTCGATGTCACTTACGCCTGCCATACACGGACCTCCTCGTCATAAGGGTCGTGGGTATCAATTTCCTCAGGAAGGATTGCACGGATCGCCACCTCTTCCGAGGCCATGGCAATCAGGTCATCACTTTCGTAAAGAACCAGCGGTTTGGCAGCCATCGTGTCTTTGGCCATGCCCAGTTGATCCTTGGTCGCCACTAGATAGGTAAATACACCGTCAATTTCGTTGATGGATCGGCGCAGGCTTTCCTCTAGGGGCACGCCATTGGCAAGGTTGTGTGCTGTGTAGACAGCCAGCAATTCGCTATCACAGTTGGACATAAAGCGATGACCCTTACGCTCCATCTCGCGGCGCATGATCCAGTAGTTGGTGATCTGGCCGTTATGTACAACGCTGATGTCGTTGTAAGGGAACGCCCAATAGGGGTGGGCTGAGCGGATATCCACATCAGATTCTGTAGCCATGCGTGTATGACCAATGCCATGAGTGCCCGTGAAATCTTCCAGCCCGTAAAGTTCGGCTACATCTGAGGCGTCTCCAAGGTCTTTAATCAGCTCAAGGCCATTGCCCATCGACAAAATTTCAATCCCTTCGTCTTCTTCGATATGCGTTGCCATTTTAGCGGTGTCGCCGTCATGGCTGATGACATAGCGCAAACAATATTCGGTCGGCGCAGCCTTGGCTTTAACTAAGGCTCCATGCTCTTTAAGAATGGCTTCGACCGAGGCTATCCTGTCTTCAATCACACCGTGGATACGGCTGCCGCTGTCCATGTCTTCAGCTTCGGCGACCTTCAGGCGCATGATGTAGTCGCCTTCGGTTCCTTCCCCATATACCGCGTAACCGGTTGAATCCGGGCCGCGATGCTTGAGGGCCTGCAACATCGCGGTCATTTCACCGCCGACGTTGGAACTTTTGCCCTTGTGAATAAGTCCTGCAATTCCGCACATTTACGGTTTACTCCTTCAAATTTGGGGTAGAATAAGCCCCTACCATCCTGGTGCCCTATGGCAGGCATTCCATGTATGTTTCATTGTCCCATTCGGTCACAGTGGACATGAAGCGGGCGAACTCGTCTCGCTTGTACTCATCAAACAACCGATACATTTCTCCCGGCATGCCGCGCTTCACAACTGCGCTTCCAGCGAGATGATCCAGTGCTTCACCTAGGCTCATCGGCAATTTTTTGACCTGTTTTCCAGCCTCAATGGCCTCATAAATGTTGCGTTCTTCGGGCTTCCCCGGGTCCAAGTTGTTGTCGAGCCCATCATCCATGGCGGCTAGCAACGTGGCGCCCATCAAATAGGGGTTCACCATGGAGTCGACCGAGCGATACTCAAACCGGCCTGGCGCTGAGACCCGCAAACCGGTGGTGCGGTTCTGGAAACCCCAATCAGCAAAGACAGGTGCCCAGAACCCAGTGTCCCACAGCCGGCGATACGAATTAACGGTTGAACAGCCAATGGCTGTCAATGCCTGCAGGTGATGCACGACGCCACCAATTGCCTTTAATCCTTCGGCCCCAGGCATTTGTGGATCGTCATCATCGGGCATAAAGGTATTTTCACCACCCTTCACATACATGTAGTTATCGGCCATGCCCGGCAAGTTGTCTGGGTCATTGCCTGTGCGAACGAACTGGTCTTCGCCGCCGCTCCAGAGGCTCATGTTGTGGTGACAGCCTGAGGCCGACACTCCCATGAACGGTTTGGTCATGAAACAGGCGAAGATCCCGTTTTCGCGCGCGACCTGCGCGCAGATCTGGCGGTAGGTTGAAAGTCGGTCGGCGTTGCGCAGGACATCGTCATACATCCAGTTCAATTCCAACTGACCGGGCGCGTCTTCGTGATCGCCTTGGATCATGTCCAGCCCCATCTTACGGGCGTAGCGGATCACCTGCATCGACACTGGGCGCAGGCTTTCGAACTGGTCGATATGATAACAATAAGGCTTGGAGTAACCATCACGCGGCTTGCCGTCTTCGTCGTACTTTAGCCACATCATTTCAGGCTCAGTGCCGATGCGCAGGCTGGTACCGTGTTTCTTGGTAAATGCCTCGTGCATTCGGCGCAGGTTGCCGCGGCAGTCCGCCGTCAGGTAGGCACCTGGATCGGCCTTTTCCTCGCGGTTGCGGAAGAGTGTGCAATAAAATCGACCGATTGTCGGAGCCCACGGCAGTTGCATGAACGTTTCGGGTTCGGGAATGCCGATCAGCTCGGCCGCTTCAGGGCCATAGCCCAGATAGTTTCCGGCGCGATCGGTGAACAGATTGACAGTTGCGCCATAAACCAGCTGAAATCCCTTCATTGCGACTGATTCCCAATGATCAGTGGGGATGCCTTTGCCCATGATTTTCCCGGTGACCGAGATGAACTGAAGATAAAGGTACTCAATCCCCATTTCGTCGATCATGGCGCGAACCTGTTTGATCTTTTCGTCGCGCCCTGGCGCGTCCACAAATCTTTCTAAGTCCGTTTCGGCCACGTTATCTCTCCCAGTTAATCAAAATATCCGGCGGGTTACAGCCGTCTTTGGCAGGTGAAATTTCAGCTCCAAGGGTAGGGGCTGTTGGAAACAGGGTGCAGCTCACCTTTTTCGAAACGCCCAAACCTAAAAGGTTCGAGAAGTTCCTGAGGCGCACCTAATACTTCGTCTGCAATCAGATGTCCGACGCCCAGCATCTTCCAACCATGATTTGAGTCGGCGACGATGGTTGCGTTGTCGTGGAATGTGTCAAAGACTGGGAAACTGTCCGCGGTAAAGCAACCGATCCCGCCCGATGGTTCGCGGTGGTACTTTGGCATCGTGCCCTCATACCGTTTTTGACAATGGGCCAGCGCAGACACCCACATATGGGCAAAATCGCCTGAGGACACAAATTCTGGGCTCGACGGGCCATAGGGGTCAATCTGAACCTGATCCGCTGGCGTTTTCACCTTGTAGGGTGACGCACCGCCTTGAATGCCGCCGAAATGCCAGTCAGGCTTATAGTAGATTCCCCACATGTCTTCAGTTATCAAACTGCCATCCACAGTAGACATTAGCGGCGCGTCGGTATCGACATGGATCACCGGGGGCAGCGACCCATTGTCAGCGCGCCCAACACCCGGGTCCAGCTGAACAACACCCTCTTCAAGTTGCCAATATCTCCACATTTCGACGTTTTCGTGAACGTTGCCATTCAGGTCCTTAACCGTGATCTGTTTGGGCAGGTCTAGCATGTCCCAGAAATCGCGCGCCCAAGGACCGGCGGCGATAATCAGTCGCTTGCAGTTGACTTGTCCCTTGTCGGTATCGACCGCTTTGATCGAATCTGAACCATTTTCGCTGATTAGTTCCTTGACCGTTACACCGGTTAAAATGCGAACGCCCAATGCTTCCACTTTGCTGGCTAAAGCGTACATGGTTTTCGTCTGATTGGAAAAACCACCGTGTTTTTCGTGCAGTACACTCGTGATGTTCTGAGCTTGCCAATCGCCAAATATTCCGCGCATGTAGTTCAAACAGGTTTTTTCGCCCTCAACGAACACACTTTCATATCCAATCTCACGCTGCTCTTCAAAGATTTGGGCGACATCATCGCGCATGGCTTCACTGCTAATTTGCATGTATCCGACGGGATGATATGAAAGGTTTTCTGGTTCGCTTTCCCAGATTGCTACCGAATGAGCCATTAAACGACGCATAGCGGGTTGGAAATAATTGTTGCGCACCACACCACATGCAATTCCTGACGCTCCAGCGGCAATGCCGGATTTGTCGAGAACCGCGACGCGACCTTCGACTGTTTCGCCGCGTTCTTGCAGGCGCTCGGCCAGCTTCCATGCAGTGGATAGGCCGTGGATGCCCGCTCCAACAATCAGAAAATCTACATGCGTTGGAAAAGCCATTTACTACCATCCTTTTGGGCCGAAAAGCGTCACTAGCTACCAAGCCAGCTTCACACCAAAGAATGTATTGATAGCGCCAAAAAGCAACCTATTTATGAACCAATCAGAAAAAAAATTGCCAATAATGCGATTTTGGTTTACTTTTGGCATACTTTTAAAGGAAGTAAAATGAGTTCGAAAAAATTGGGTTCTGCCGATATTGCGGCGTTACTGAGACGAGAAATTACTAAAGGAATCTATCGGTTGCACGACCGGTTGCCCGCATCTCGTGCGATGGCAGATGAGTATGGAGTGGCCCGTAACACCTTGCGTGATGCTTTGGTACAGCTCGAGGCAGAAAATTATGTTGAAACCAAGCCAGGAAGCGGAACTTATGTGACTTTCAGTAAGGAATCAGTGGATGCGGCGCCTTTGGACAACGCAAATCCACTTGAATTGATCGATGCGCGATTCGCTCTTGAACGGCATATATGTCGGTTGTGCGTCCTGCAGGCGGGCCAACGCGATTTCGAAACACTGGAGAGTTTGTGCGACAAGATGGAAGAGTCTGTGAATGACCCGATCATCTTTGCAGACGCAGATACCGCATTTCACAAGGCTTTGGCCGCCGCCACCAAGAACAGCCTGCTGATTTGGGTGATAGACCAGATCAATGGTGTCCGCTCTTTAGAGGAGTGGACACGGATGCGTCAGCTCACTTTGGACGCCAACATCATCGGAAAGTACAATTCCCAGCACAGGCAAATCGTGAATGCGATCCGCTTACGCGAACCAGAGCGTGCGGCAAATATGATGAAAGAGCATCTTGAAACCGCGCGGCTTTCGTTAACGCGTGCGGCAGATACCTAAAACCACTTCAGGTTTTGGCAGCGGTTTGCAGCCAATTAATGTAAAATCGCTCGGCCATTGCGTTGAATTTTTTTAGCGCAATCGAGACGTCCGATCCGAGAACGCGCGCGCCATCCTGACCCAACGCGTTTTCCAGTGATGCCGCATACTCTGGTATTGCGGACCAGCTCGATACAGTGTCTGCCTCAACTTCGATATGGAATTGGGCCGAAAACGCTCGAGTTCCCCATCGCATCGCCTGGACCGTACAGTCAGGAGAGGTGGCCAGACATTGCCCGCCGGCTGGCATTTGTTTGACCTCTGCACCATGCCACTGAAGGCACGCAAACCGGTCTTCAAACCCGTCAAACAACACCCCGGTAGCTCCAGCTTGGGTCAATTGTACATCCATCACGCCAACTTCAGGCGTGGAAGAGGGCCCTACCGTTCCCCCTAAGGCATCGGCTAGAAGCTGATGGCCAAGACATAAACCCAGAAACGGCAGGCCTCGGACCTTGACTGCTTCATGGATGAACGCTTTTTCCTCAATCAGCCACGGGTAGATGTCCTCTTGCCATACGTCCATCGGCCCTCCCATAACCCACAGAGCCTCATATTGATCAAGCTCGGGTAGTGGTTCACCCTCATCTATTTCGACCGCATCGTAAGAATGACCATCCTCGACCAGATAACTTCGAAAGATACCGGGGTGTTCGACCTTCGCGTGTTGCAAAACAAGAATATTCATTAGGGGCTCCATTTTGTCAGGCTTTATGGTGGATCATTGGCGAAACCTAGATGGTGGCACGCCATAGCGGTTGGAAAAGGCCCGAGTGAAATTGGATGAGCTAGCAAAGCCGGTTACAAGAGCTATGCTGGTTAATGGTAAGGAAGAACCTGTCAGTAGCTTTTCGCCGGTTTCAAGCCTCAGATTTCGATAATACCGCATTGTGGTTTGCCCAGTTTTTTGCGCGAAAACCCTATTCAACTGCCTTGGTGTCACGCCTGAGGAAGCAGCAAGCTGCTCAAGACTCAAAGGGTCCGCAATGTGGTCCTCCATTGCTGCGACTGCCACCAGAACTGGCTGGGCGGTCGTGCCAACGCGTTCGACAAGTCCACTACGTTGAGGGTTGGCGGCGGGCCGAATGTCGGTGTGGAGAAACCAATCGCTGACTAAGCGGGCAAATATAGGACCGTGATGTTTCGAAATAAGAGCGTGTGCTAGGTCAAGCGGGGCAGTGCCGCCGCCACAAGTCACCCTGTCACGGTCGATGATGTAAAGTCGCCGCTCAAGCAGCAAATCGGGCCTCATCTCAGAAAGGGCAGGGGCGTGCTCCCAATGAACAGTCATGCGTCGGTTGCCCATTAGGCCGGCCTTGGCCAATATTGCAGGTCCACCCGAAACACCGCCTAAGGTTACGCCTTTGCGTGACAATTGCCGCAGCCAGTTGAACAGCGCAGGGTTTTCGACAGCAATTGGATTTCCTCCAGCAACGACTAGTAGAAGGTCAAGATCGGTGGTTTCCCCCAGTTTCAGAGCCCCCTCGACGGTTGCTGCGCCAGAGCTGGGTGTCATGGCAGTTTCGGCAAAATGCTGTACCTGATACAAATTTTGTTTTCCGAGCAGGTTTGCGGCTCGAAACGGCTCTACAGTGCAGGCGTAGGACAAAAGAGCAAAACCGGGAATTGGCGCAATTCCAATCCGAAATGGTCGCGATACTGAACCAAAACTGTCCATTTTTGGAAAGTAATTGTCTGAAATTGGAAAGTCAACTAAACATGAGTGCGAGACACTGCGCTTGTAAAGCAAATTGGCAGGAACCGTATGCGATATTCTGCTCTGAAAATCCTGACACAAGGTCTGACCGGCAACAAGGGCTGGAAGCAGGTCTGGCGTGAGCCCGAGCCTAAGAGTGAATATGACGTAATAATAATCGGTGGTGGTGGTCACGGATTGGCCACTGCTTACTATCTGGCCAAGGAATTCGGCATTACAAAAGTGGCCGTTCTTGAAAAGGGATGGATTGGAGGCGGTAATATCGGCCGCAATACCACCATTGTTCGCTCCAACTATCTTCTTGAAGGAAATCAACCCTTTTATGAGATGTCTCTAAAGCTGTGGGAAGGGTTGGAGCAGGATTTCAACTATAATGCGATGGTCAGTCAGCGCGGCATACTGAACCTTATCCATAGTGACCCTCAGCGTGACGTCTTTGCTCGGCGGGCAAATTCCATGCGTCTTTCAGGGGGGGACTCAGAACTGTTGGACCAGAACGGCATTCAAAAAATGTGCCCGTTTCTGGACTTTGACAACGCGCGATTTCCCATTCAAGGTGCCCTGTGGCAACCCCGGGGAGGGACGGTTCGTCATGATGCCGTTGCTTGGGGCTATGCACGCGGTGCCGATATGCGCGGCGTTGATATCATCCAGAACTGCGAAGTTTCCGGATTTATGATCAAGGATGGCGTTTGCACAGGTGTCGAAACCACCCGTGGTGCAATCCTCTCCAAGAAAGTTGCCGTCTGTGTTGCAGGTTCCTCTTCCCGGGTCATGGCTCAGGCGGGGATGCGGTTGCCGATCGAAAGCCATGTTTTGCAGGCTTTCGTTTCCGAAGGGCTTAAGCCGACCATCCCTGGCGTCATCACCTTCGGTGCAGGACATTTTTATGTCAGTCAGTCTGACAAGGGTGGACTGGTGTTTGGCGGAGATATTGACGGCTATAACACCTATGCCCAACGCGGGAATCTGCCAGTGGTCGAAGACGTCTGCGAAGGTGGTATGGCGATCATGCCAATGATTGGCCGTGCGCGGCTGTTGAGGATGTGGGGCGGCGTGATGGACATGTCGATGGACGGATCACCCTTCATTGACAAGACCCATATTAACGGGCTCTTCTTCAACGGTGGCTGGTGTTATGGCGGGTTCAAAGCGACCCCAGCGAGTGGTTACTGTTATGCGTATCTACTCGCCACCAACAGACCCCACGAAACCGCGACAAAGTTCCGGCTGGACCGATTCCGTCGCGGTCTTCCGATTGACGAAAAGGGCCAAGGCGCCCAACCCAACCTGCATTAAGAAATGGCAAGACTTTGATCATCAACCACCCGCTTCTTGGCCCCCGCGACGCCACCGAATTCGTCTACAAAGGCGACGCCTGTCTGATCGACCGACCTGATGGCCTGACAGACGACGCGGATGCGCTTCACGACTACCTCTACTTGCGGGAAAACCCAGCAGGAGATCACCAGGAGCTTTGGTATCACGAACAAGGCGACCGGTCATGGTTGGTGGTGACGCGCAACACTTTGACCCATGAAATCAGCAAGGTGGAACTTGCCCGCGACGTTGCTCGCACAAGGGGGAGATCCAAATGAGCCGCACAAATCATCGCGTGTCGGATGGATTGGTGGACCGATCTAAGACGCTGAAATTCAATTGGAATGGCAAAAGTTTGCACGGTCATCCTGGTGACACTCTGGCGTCAGCCCTACTAGCAAACGGACACAAGCTGGTGGCGCGGTCATTCAAATACCACCGGCCACGTGGAATTTTCAGCGCTGGTTCTGAAGAACCAAACGCAATGGTGCAGTTGCGACGCGGAGCTGCGCAGGAGCCTAACACGCGTGCAACGGTTACAGAAATATTTGACGGGTTGGAAGCAACCAGCCAAAATCATCTCGGTTTCCTTGAATGGGATCTAATGGCAGCCAATGATTTGCTGACCCCGTTCTTAAGTGCAGGTTTTTACTACAAAACATTCATGTGGCCCAAGACGTTCTGGGAAAAAATCTACGAGCCTATGATCCGGGCCTCTGCCGGATTGGGTCGTCTTTCGATGGACCCTGATCCAGACGTGTACGATCACGGTTATCTACACTGCCAGTTGCTGATTGTCGGTGCTGGTCCCGCTGGCCTTGCCGCCGCTCTCGAAGCCGGACACGCTGGGTTGCGGGTCATTCTTGCGGATGAAGATTTCATGCCTGGTGGCCGGTTGAATTCTGAAACTTACGAAGTTGAAGGACTGCGCGGATCCGATTGGGCCGCAGCGACTTTTGATGAACTTGCAGCGATGGACAATGTGCGGCTGATGACACGCACAACGGTTCACGGCGCGTTTGATCATGGCATTTACGGCGCGCTGGAACGAAAGACGGATCACTTGTCGACTTCGGGCGGAAAACCTCGGCAGGTTTTATGGCGCATCTATACCCAACGCTCTCTGCTGACAACGGGTGCCACCGAACGCAGCATTGCTTTTGGTAACAATGATCGGCCCGGCATCATGTTGTCGGGTGCAGTGCGAAGCTATGCCAACCGATTTGGTGTGGCAGCCGGAAAAAAGGTCACTGTTTTCACTAACAACGATGACGGCTGGCAAACGGCGCGGGATCTTCTAGCGTTAAAGGTCGAAGTCGCCGCGGTTGTTGATACGCGAACCGCAAGCAGTCAGGTCATCGATGGCGTCCGGTGTATCTTTGGCCGCACAATTACCAACACCAAAGGCCGAAAGGGCCTAAGTAGCATTCGGTTGGATGATGGCTCGCGAATCCAGACCGACTGCCTAGCAGTGGCCGGGGGCTGGTCGCCGAATGTGCACCTAACATGCCACCAGCGCGGACGGCCGGTTTGGCGAGGGGATATCGCCGGGTTTGTTCCAGGTGATGAATTGCCAGCTGGTCAATTTGTTGCCGGGGCGGCAAACGGGACAATGACGCTTGCAGGGGCATTGCGTGAGGGTCACGATAACGCGATGCAGATTGCTGAGGAACTGGGCAAAGGCAAGTCAGGCACTTCTGCACCGGCCGCCACAGATGAAAATTTCTCAATCACCCCGTTCTGGCACGTTCAATCGTCCAAAGCGCGTGCCTGGATTGACCTTCAAAACGATGTCACTACCAAAGACGTGAAACAGTCTCACGCCGAAGGTTTTCATTCAGTTGAACATCTGAAACGCTATACGACGCTGGGCATGGCAACGGATCAAGGCAAGACCGCAAACGTTCTGGGGCTAGCAGTCATGGCCGAATTCTCGGACAAGACTATCCCCGAAACCGGCACCACGATATTTCGCCCGCCGTATTCTCCAGTAGCGATCGGCGCTTTTGCCGGTCGCGCGCGTGGTAAGGCTTTCCGACCCTATCGGCTGACTCCGAGTCACAACTGGGCGGTCGAAAATGGGGCGGCATTTGTCGAAACCGGCATGTGGCTAAGGGCCCAATGGTTTGCGCGTCCCGGTGAGAAGGGCTGGCGCGACAGCGTGGATCGCGAGGTTCAGATGACCCGCGCTTCAGTCGGCATTTGCGACGTAACAACATTGGGCAAGATTGACATTCAGGGTCGCGACGCAGCGGAGTTTCTGAACCGTATCTACGCCAACGCGTTCCTGAAACTGCCTGTAGGTAAAGTGCGCTATGGGTTGATGCTGCGCGAGGATGGTATCTGTTATGACGACGGCACCACCGCGCGGTTTTCTGAAACCCATTTCGTTATGACCACGACCACGGCCAACGCGGTAACGGTTTTCCGCAACATGGAATTCGCGCGCCAATGCCTGTGGCCTGATCTGGATGTGCACCTGATTTCGACCACCGATGGATGGGCACAATTCGCGGTTGCCGGTCCCAACAGCCGTCCGCTGTTAGAAAAGATTGTCGACAATATCGACCTGTCGAACGAGGAATTCCCATTCATGGCTTGTGCCAAGATAACGGTTTGTGGCGGCACACCATCGCGCCTTTTCCGCATTTCATTTTCCGGAGAGCTGGCTTATGAAATCGCGGTTCCGGCGCGCTATGGTGATGCGCTTATTCGCGCCCTGATTGAAGCCGGAGAAGAATTTAACGTCGTTCCCTACGGCACTGAGGCGCTAGGTGTTATGCGGATAGAAAAAGGACACGCGGCTGGCAACGAGTTGACCGGCCAGACCAGTGCCGCGCAGCTAGGGCTGGGTATGATGGTGTCTAAGAAAAAGGACAGTATCGGCTCAAGAGCCTCTGAACGCGAAGGGATGAACCAAGATGACGACATGCGTCTCGTCGGGTTTCACCCGGCAGACAAAACTGTGCAACTAAACGCTGGCGCGCATTTCCTGACCAAAGGTGATCCCGAGGATATGACCCATGATCAGGGGTGGATGACCTCCGTTGCCTACTCACCCGAACTTGGCCACTCGGTTGGTCTGGGGTTCCTCAAGCGCGGCAAGGATCGAATGGGTGAAGTGGTTCGGGCCTTTGATCCTGTCAGAGGTAAAGACACGGATGTGATGGTCACGTCAACGCATCATATCGATCCAGAAGGAGAACGGCAACGTGGCTGAGTATCAACTGACACCCATGCCAGTTCTAGGCACGCAGAGCGTTCGAATTGGCAAAAACTCCATTCAGCCGCGCCCCGATTTGGCAACGGTTTCGGTTGCAACACCGCTTGGCGGCAAGCGCACGCTTGAATCTGCTTTGAAGGAAAATCTAAGCATCAACTTTCCTGCGGCAACCCAGACTACCCACTCTGGTGACTATCGGGCTATTCGGATGACATCAGATCATATCCTTCTTGTCTTTACTCGCGCTACACCGGATGCAGAGTCCCATATCCAAGGTAAATTGAACGGTGCTGGCTATTCAACCGACCAGACGGATACATTGGCCATTATTGAGATATCGGGTCCTGATGTGCTTGCTGCCATGGAGCGGCTTTGCCCACTTGACCTGCATCCGGAAGCCTTTTGTGTCGGAGCATCAGGTCGCACCGTAATGGAGCACATGGGCGCGACGATAATCAAAACTGCGGATCAAACGTATCACCTTATTACAGCCAGCTCTTCGGCAGGATCATTCATGCATGCGGTTGAAGCATCTTTTCAATACACCATTTCGGCGTGACCTGACCCGTGCGATCGGTGCTGTCATATGTGTGTCACTCTGTTTTTGAATGGTTTTTTTCGATTGATGTTGATCGTTGCGGAGAGCGGTCATCTGTCCGGCCTGTTGGCACGGTATGCATTACCGCTGGCCTTGATGAAGTTAAGTATCGGGTCCCTAATGACACTAGCGGGCTTTGAAGGCCTGACAGCACCTCGTGGTTTTGATCAGCCCCACTTGAGTGGTCCATGTTAAAAGTAAGTGCGTGATTGGCCGTTGGTCCATCGGGACGATGGCTTCAGGCGCTGGCGGGCGGTAGCCCATTACACTGTGTGGTCGCTTGTTCCGCAACTGATTTACACAGTCTGTTCACCCATCATCGGAGCAACGCGCACTGTGGTTATCGGGAGTATCGGACTGCCCACGATGTTCGCCGTTGGATAGTGTCAGACAGATGAGAATAAGTCTCTGCAAGGACAGTAACCCTGCCCCTTATGCCGCACCAAGACCGCGCTCTTCGGAAAGAGCGGCGGCGCGGCTAAGTTTGAAATTGTGTCGTGAGTAAAGGTGGCGCTTCAGGTTGAACAGGTTGTGAACCGAAGAATGAACTGCAACAAATTTCTGCAAACTTCGCATGCGCCGAAAGCGCTGCATCGCCCGTTAACGTCTTCGGAACAGCAGGTGTGAATTCTCTGCCCTGCTGTTCAACCAGCACCAGTATTCTTTCTATCAGCGTTGCCAATGACCTTCATGGCCGCGCCATAAGATCGGAGTTTATCGGTAACGATGACATGCGGCTGACCGTAGCACTTCATTAGTTTTTTGAGAAATTTCAACGCTGTCTTGCGATCCCGACACTTCGTGACATAAGACTACAGCACCTCGCCTTCGTGATTCACCGCTCGCCAAAGGTAATGTGTCTGTCCGTTGATCTTCACGAAAATCTCGTCCAGATGCCATTGCCAATTTGAAAGGGCACGCATCTGCTGGATGCTTTTTCTCCAGATTTCGGCAGCGAACATCTTGCCGAACCTATTCCACCAAACCCGAACCGATTCATGGCTCACATCTATGCCGCGCTCATGAAGCAAGTCTTCAACATTTCGAAGTGATAGGGGAAATCGAACATACATCATCACCGCAAGACGGATGATCTCCGGGCTGTTTCGGAAATACCGAAATGGATTGCGTTTTGTCATCCCGCGAAGCTAAGCGACCGCCGGGCCCGTCTCAAGTCCGATCGCTCTGACAACGCCGCACATTGAATTTACAACGCTAACACTAAAGGCCCATCGTCCGAGACGTGGGGCCCGAGGATTGGGGGGTGCGGTCCATAGGCCTCAATCTCAACGATAGAGATCAGGCGCAGTAACCCCGCTTAAACTCTGTTTTGATCTGATGTTTCATTGTGGGCAGGAATTTAAATTAATATTATAATTATATTAATTCAGCCACTTAATGCGTATAAGTGGCGGAGAGACAGGGATTCGAACCCTGGGAACCCGTGAAGGCTCAACGGTTTTCGAGACCGCCCCGTTCGACCACTCCGGCACCTCTCCATGGGAAACTCCCACAATCAGCGTGTAATCATCTTTGAAATTGGGTGCAAGCATGTTTGACATTGTTTTGCTTCGGAAATTCACTAGTTTGGTGTTATGAAAATTATCATAAATTTAAAGCGCATTTCTGCATCAATCATGTCGGCAACGATCGTTGTAGTAATTTCGTTGGTAAATGTAGTATCGCCGTTTTCTGCCGAGGCAGCAGAGCGCGCACAGGTAGAAGCCTTTTTGGAAGTTACGGGATTTGATGTTGCGCTAGATTCAATCGCGATGTCTGCAACCTTGGCGCCCCAAATGCTGGGATTAGATGAGGGAGATTTCGGGGGACAATGGACTGCACTTGCCAAAACCACGTTCGACACTGTGGTGATGCGCGCGCGCGCTACTGACATTCTTGAGGCAACGCTCGATGCCGAGTTGTTGGCGCACGCTGCCGAGTTTTATGCCTCAGAACTTGGCCAAAAGCTTGTTGAAGCGGAAAATTTTGCGCACTTGCAAAACGATGACGTAAAGTATCCTACCGGTGCCAAGCTTTTAGCTGAAATGAAGGCACAGGACGATCCAAAAATTAGTCTCTTTAGGCGAATGAGTGAGGCCATCGATCCTAACAAAATAGGCATCCAAGCAATGATTGAAATTCAGGTGAGGTTCATTCTGGCTGCGTCATACGCGGGAGTAATTTCGCTGCGTATCGATGAAAAAGGATTGCGTGCCGCATTGGCCGAAGATGCCGAGAAAGTCGCTCGTGAAGCCGAAATTAACGCGCTTCAAAATAATGCTTTCACCTACCAAGACTTTTCACTCACGGATTTGATGATTTATACAAAAGCGTTGGAGGACCCTCGTATGATGACCGTGTATGAATTGATGAATGCTGTTCATTTTGAGGTGATGTCAAATCGTTTTGAAGCTCTCGCAGTTCGTCTTGGCAAAATGCAGCCTGCTCAAGAACTTTAACCCTTTTACGGAACTATGACTTAAGGTTGTTTGTGAGCAAGGTTTTTGGCGGTGAACAAAAATTACCAAAAAGGTTGGAGCAAGCTAGGTCGCCTGAGATAATAAACTTGGCGCTTGACTTGCACATACTTTGATTGGATAAGCCGGAAATTCGGCGTGAGGAACTCCTTGGCGTCGCTTTTTGTGAAACACTGCCCTGACAAGGGCGCGCTGTTCGAGGCGGCTTAAGCCAAAACTCCTTAATTGGGGCCATAGAACGCGACAAGATCGAAGGATGAAGGACATGTTTGCAGTCCTTAAGACCGGTGGAAAGCAGTACAAAGTTAAAGCGGGTGATATCCTGCGTGTTGAAAAACTTGCTGCCGACGCGGGAGATAAAGTTCAATTTAACGAAGTATTAATGCTGGGCGGCGACAAAACTGTCGTGGGTGCACCCTTCGTCACTGGCGCTGGTGTGCAAGCTGACGTAATCGACCAAATCAAAGGCGATAAACTGATCAAGTTTGTCAAAAGGCGTCGTAAGCACGGTTCTAAGCGTACTGTCGGTCATCGGCAAAAACTGACTTTGGTAAAAATCACTGACATTGTAGCTACTGGCGCTGACAAGTCGGGCCTCAAAGCTGCACTCGGAGCAGGCTCTGCTCCAAGTGATGTCGCGGACGTTCCAGCTCCAACGAAGGGTTCGGCTCCGAAGAAGAAAGCACCAAAAGTTGCTGCCGAGGCTATTGCCTCGCCTGATGATTTAACGGCGATAACTGGCATTGGGCCAGCTGCTGCGAAAAAATTGGCAGGTGCTGGTGTTAGCAGCTTTGCCGAATTAGCAGCTATTGATGTCGATAATTTTGACGCAGTTAAAGTTAAGCCTGAATGGGTTGATCAAGCCAAAGAACTGGCCAAGTAAGGCCCTCAGGATAGGAGACCAACGTAATGGCACACAAAAAAGCTGGTGGTAGTTCCCGCAATGGCCGCGATTCTGCAGGCCGCCGCCTCGGAGTAAAGAAGTATGGTGGTGAAAATGTCATACCAGGCAACATTATAATTCGTCAGCGGGGCACAAAGATGTGGCCCGGCGAGGGTGTTGGCATGGGTAAGGACCACACGATCTTTGCAACCGTTGATGGTAATGTGAAATTTCACAAAGGCCTGAAAGGCCGCACCTTTATATCAGTACTTCAAGAAGCAGAAGCTGCCGAGTAACAAGTCCTGCAGGATCTAAAAAATTTAAGGGATCGGCAGAAAAGCCGGTCCCTCTCTTTTTGGAACGCAGTTTAATGACCCTGAGCGTCGAAATATTTCAGGCAACACGTCACCATCGTCGAGACTTAAGCATATCGTTAACGCATTACTTTTGAGACTTCATTAATAGTACGAAGGCCATTTCCTATTCAGATGCACAGCTTTAAAAGGCTCCCGCCAATATAATATTCTATTATGGCAGGCGGCATAAAATGCTAACCCACACGCCTTTTGATCTGAAAAAGGCACACAAATTTTGAGCTAAATAGTTGGCTCGCCTGATTTGGAAGATCGACCTATGAACGTGATGATTTCTTCTTTTCTTATATTCGCATCCAGTCAAGTTGGAACGCCCGGACCCGCTAATATGGCTTTATTGGCCACGGGCGCGCGATTTGGCTTTAAGGCGGCTTTACCGTTTGTTGCTGGCGTAGCGCTCGGCAAGCAGCTGATCATTTGGCCAATAGGATTTGGGCTGATGTCAATCGCACAAACAACGCCTTGGTTATTCACAATCTTAAAACTGGCGTCAGTATGTTACATCTGCTGGCTAGCGTGGAAGGTAGCTAATCTTCGACTCGATCCACACAGTGCGAAGGTTGAAGTGGCACCTGGATTTGTTGCGGGGCTTTGGGTACATCCTCTTAATCCGAAGGCTTGGGCTATGATAGTGACGGGATTCACCAGCTTTGTAACCCCCGGCACTCCAGCGTTCCAGGCTACTGCAACAATAGCCGTTTGTTTATTGATATGTCAGGCTTTTTTTCATCCAATGTGGACCTTGGCTGGAGATAGAATTGCACGCTCAGTCGCTGGGCGACCCGCTGAACGCTATTTGATGTGGACCTTAGCCCTGCTGACGGTGATCTCAGTCCTATATGTGATATTTTGAGGAACGCATAATGAAGCTAGATACAATAGTGAACCAACCGACAATTGAGACTTCTCGTTTTGTCTTGCGTCCATTGCGGCGCTTAGACCAAAAACTGGTTGAGTTTTATGCTGGACAAAAAGAAGTTGCCTACATGACGACTTCCATTGCGCATCCGCTTCCACCGGGATCCACTGAACTTTTTATCGCGCGCGCACGCGCCGAAGACCGAATTGAAGATGTTTGGGCCATAGATGGAAGTGCCAGCGGCAAGTCAGAAATAATGGGAATGATAGGACTAAAGCGTCTGGATAGTGAGGTAAGTGAAGTCGGCTTTTGGGTTGCGCCTGAGTTATGGAACACAGGGATTGCATCCATCGCTATTCGTGCGCTGGTTGCAACAAACCCACTTAAAAATCGCGCCCTGTTTGCCAGCGCTTTTCAAGATAATCCAGCCTCAGCCCGCGTTTTAAATAATTGCGGATTTCTGTATTTAGGTGATGCTGAAAGCTTTTCATTGGCGCGCAACGTTGCTGTGCCGACCTGGACCTATTCTTTAAACCTCGGAAAAAAATGAATTGAGCCGCTTAACACCTCGCGCTATCTACGCGATGCACATACCAGAAAAGGATGTGAGCAATGAAATTTCTCGACCTTGCAAAGGTTTACATCCGATCCGGCGGCGGCGGCGGTGGCTGTGTATCATTCCGACGTGAAAAATACATTGAGTACGGAGGTCCAGATGGCGGAGATGGAGGAAATGGCGGATCGGTAATTGCTGAGGCAGTCGATGGTTTAAATACATTGATTGACTTTCGCTACCAGCAGCATTTTTTCGCTAAAAATGGCCAACCAGGGCGTGGACAGCAACGCACTGGTGCGAGTGGTGATGATATCATTCTGCGTGTTCCAGTAGGAACAGAAATTCTCGATGAAGACCAAGAAACTTTACTAGCAGATCTGACGGAGGTTGGGCAGCGCGTAGCTTTGGCTAAAGGCGGCAACGGTGGTTTTGGCAATCTGCACTTTAAATCTGCTACAAACCAGGCACCGCGTCGAGCCAATTCTGGGCAGGAAGGTGTGGAACGCACGATTTGGCTTCGTCTGAAATTAATTGCCGATGTTGGACTTTTGGGGCTACCGAATGCTGGCAAATCAACTTTTTTGGCCGCAACTTCCAATGCACGCCCTAAGATTGCGGACTACCCATTCACAACATTGCATCCCAACCTTGGGGTTGTAGGTGTTGATAATGTAGAATTTGTTGTCGCCGATATACCAGGACTTATTGAGGGAGCGTCCCAAGGTCGTGGCCTAGGTGACTTGTTTCTTGGTCACGTCGAACGTTGTGCAGTCCTGCTACATTTGATCGACGGCACCTCAGGCACCCTGCTTGATGATTGCCAAACCATAGTTCGCGAAATCAAAAACTATGCTGACATTCTTGCCACAAAACCGCGTGTGACAGTTCTGAACAAGGTTGATGCGTTAGATGCTGAGGAACGTGCTTTTCTGAAAGATGAGCTCGAGACCGTCTCAGACGGACCAGTGTTACTAATGTCTGGTGCGTCAAGCGAAGGCATACCAACGGTGCTGCGCGCCTTACGTCGTGAGATCGACGAAAATCGCTTGCGATTAAAAAAATCTGACGAGGAGGATACGTTGTGGCAGCCCTGACAGGGTCGAAACGCGTTGTCGTTAAAATTGGATCTGCACTTCTGGTTGATCGAACCACCAGCAAGTTGCGCGCAAATTGGTTAACGGCATTGGCCAAAGATGTTGCCATGCTGAAAGCGCGGGGCACGGATGTAATACTAGTGTCTTCAGGATCAATTGCTTTGGGCCGCGGCGCTTTGAGTTTGCCTCAGACTGAATTACCTCTAGAACAATCCCAAGCCGCCGCAGCAGTTGGGCAAATCCGCCTCGCCAGAGCGTACGAAGAAGCACTGACGCCATATAAAATCATAACAGCACAGGTTCTTGTTACACTCGAAGACAGCGCAAACCGCCGCCGCTACCTGAATTCGCGGGCTACTCTCGAAGCATTGATAGGATTTGGCGTGGTTCCAATAGTGAATGAGAACGATACCGTTGCAACTGATGAAATCCGTTACGGTGACAATGACCGCCTTGCGGCGCAGGTCGCCCTAACCACTGGCGCGGATCGGCTAATTCTATTATCGGATGTCGATGGTTTTTATTCTCAAAACCCAATGACAACGCCCAATGCTAAACGCTTCGACCTTATTGAGGAAATAACACCTGAAATTGAAGCAATGGCTGGAGAAGGTACCTCCGGCCTATCCAAGGGTGGTATGATAACGAAACTCCTTGCAGCTAAAACAGCTACATCGGGCGGCTGCGCAATGGCAATTACGCAAGGTAGTGTGTCACGTCCACTGCATGCTTTGGAAAACGGAGCGAAGGCGACATGGTTCACTGCGCATGGAACGCCTCAACAAGCGCGAAAAAGCTGGATAGGTTCGATGAAGCCGCAGGGGAAAATCCTAGTTGATCCTGGAGCCGCCTCCGCTTTGCGAGCTGGGAAAAGCCTGCTTAGTGCAGGTGTCCGCGATGTTGAAGGTTCATTTCAACGAGGTGATCCTGTGGAAATCCTTAGCCCTCATGGACACAGGTTGGGGCAGGGGCTTGCCGCCTATTCAGCCGACGAGGCGCGCGCTATTAAGGGTGCTCATTCTTCGCAAATTGAGCCTATCCTAGGCTATCCGGGACGCACCGCCCTCATTCATAGAGATGATATGGCGCTATGATCCCCATGTTGGTCAACACTGCAAGAAGAGGTAATTTGGTTTCATGAAGCACACAGAGGACCGGTTTTATGAACGATAATATAGATATTCCCACTCTTATGGCGGAGATTGGGGCGCAAGCTAAAGCTGCTTGCGCGGAGCTTGCGTTCGCTTCGTCCGAACGCAAAGAGCAGGCTCTTAATGTTGCGGCTGATGTCGTTTGGGCGCGGAAGGAAGAGATAGTCGTTGCCAATCAAAAAGACTTATCGTTTGGCCGCAGTAAGGGTTTATCCAGCGCAATGATGGACCGCTTGATGCTTAACGAAGACCGCATTAAGGGTATTGTTGACGGTCTACGCGCTGTGGCAAACCAGGATGATCCTGTGGGTACAGTTTTGACCGAATGGGACATGCCCACGGGGCTTCATATCAAACGCGTGCGCACGCCTCTGGGCGTCATAGGTGTAATTTACGAAAGTAGGCCTAATGTCACGGCCGACGCGGGCGCTTTATGCCTTAAATCGGGAAATGCTGTGATACTTCGCGGTGGATCTGAAAGTTTTAACTCTTCTGGCGCGATTCACAGCTGTCTTCTAGAGGGGGTACGCGCTGCTGGACTTCCCGAGCACGCCATCCAATTAGTTCCGACCCGCGATCGAGCCGCAGTACAAGAATTGCTTACTATGGTCGAAACTGTCGATGTGATTGTTCCCCGTGGTGGGAAAGGATTAGTGGACTTAGTGCAAAAAGCAGCGAGAGTCCCAGTATTTGCCCATCTTGAAGGCATTGTACATATTTACCTTGATGTATCCGCCGATCCGCAAAAAGCATTGGACGTGGTGATGAATGCGAAGACTAGGCGCCCCGGAATTTGTGGAGCGGCAGAGTGCCTCCTAATACACGAGGATGTCGTCAAAAGTTTAGGAAAACCAATAATTGACACGCTTATAAATGCTGGCGTTGAGGTGCATGCGGATGAAACCTTGCAAACTATCAACGGTACCGTAGCGGCTACGTCAGAAGACTGGGGCAAGGAATACCTCAACATGGAAATTGCAGCTCGAGTAGTGTCCGATGTTGATGCTGCCATTGCGCACATTCGAGAATACAGCTCAAACCATACAGACTGCATTATCGCCGAAGATGACGCCACCGCCGATCGTTTTTTTCAACAAATTGATAGTGCAATTTTGATGCGAAATGCCTCAACCCAGTTTGCGGACGGTGGCGAATTTGGGATGGGCGCCGAAATTGGCATCGCAACAGGCAAATTGCACGCACGTGGGCCAGTTGGGGCGGCACAGTTGACAAGCTTTAAATACTTGGTTGAGGGGGTGGGTGCCACGCGCGCCTAGCGTAATGCACCTAGCTTTGTTTCAATCGATATTAATTTAATAATGTCAGTGGACTCTGTTTTAAGGAACGCGAATTGGAAGATCTGAATGGATTTCTTGAACCTGGCATGTTGGTGATGCATCCAGATCGGCCTGAGTGGGGTAGGGGGCAGGTGCAGTCCAATATTGGAGGCAAAATAACTGTGAATTTTAGAGAAGCCGGTAAAGTTGTAATCCATGGAGCGCGAGTAACGCTAATATTGGACAGCGAAAATTAAGAATTTCTAAGCTGATTATCTGATAATTTAAGTTTTGTCTCAGAGCAAAAATTCCATGTTTGGATTGATTTCAGCTTACTTACTGATACAAGCGCATCATCCCAAGTTGGCAGCAAAGCGCATGAGCATATCAAAGCCAAATTTTCAAATCAAACTTGCTGAATCAGATGCTGAATTAAGAGCGGCTCAAAGGTTACGATACCGCGTCTTTGTTGAGGAACTGGGTGGATCTGGCGCTCTGATAGATCATCAAAATCGACTGGAAAGGGATCAGTTTGACCCTTTCTTCGATCACCTAATTTTAGTCGATAAGTCTATAATTGGTGAAGAAATTGACCAAGTAGTTGGTTTGTATCGTGTGTTACGTCAAGAGTCTGCGGAAAAGATTGGACAATTCTATTCAGAGGATGAGTACGATCTTAGTGTCCTAAAATCCAGTGGACGCAAACTTCTTGAACTTGGTCGTTCCTGTCTTCACTCAGACTACCGTGGTGGCGCAGCGATGTTTCATCTCTGGAGCGGATTAGCTGACTATGTCAACGTTCACGAAATCGAAGTTTTGTTTGGAGTTGCTAGCTTTCATGGAACTGACATAGGAGCTTTGACCCAACCGTTATCGTTGTTGCATGAGCGCCACCTTGCTCCAAAAGACCTGCGCGTAAGAGCCCAACCTGATAGGTTCCAGCGTATGGATCTTATTCCGGAGGCGCAGATCGATCGCGTAAAGGCGATGCTGAAGGTTCCGTCACTAATAAAAGCCTATTTACGATTGGGGGGCTGTGTCGGCGAGGGAGCGTATATTGACCATCTATTTAACACCGTCGACGTATGCTTGATTATGGATACGGGACGTATGAACGCAAAAAATAAATCGTTGTACACCAAAGAGCGCAACCTGTGAGCCGCGAATGGGACGATCCAGTACTTTACCCGAATATGCCGGCGATTACTTTTGCCAGTTGGGTGCGGGTTTTTGTTCGAGGTTTAACGCTTGCAGCCTTCATATTTGGTTGTTTTTTGTTCCTTCTGGTCATTCGACTTCTGGAACGACCAATCTTTAAATCCCAAAGACCTTGGACGCCCCGTATTACTCAGTTTGTATGTCGCAATGCTTTGCGGATTATTGGCATCGGGTTTGAAGTCCAAGGAAGTTTGATGCAGGAGCCTGGTGCTGTTGTGGCCAATCACTCCTCGTGGTTAGATATCTTTGTCTTGAACGCGCGCGAAGGGATATATTTTGTATCTAAAGCCGAAGTCGCTACATGGCCAGTTATAGGTTGGTTAGCTCAAGCGACGGGCACGATTTTTATAAATCGTAATCCGAAAGAGGCACGCGCGCAGAAAAGTGTTTTTAAAAAACGTTTACTTGCAGGTCATAAGTTGTTGTTTTTCCCAGAGGGCACGAGCACAGATACTGTACGGATTTTACCGTTCAAACCAACCTTATTTGCAGCATTTTATGTACCCGAACTGCGGAGCAAACTGCATATCCAGCCCGTAACGGTGATTTACAGCGCACCTCCAAAGTACGACGCTCGATTTTATGGTTGGTGGGGTGATATGGATTTCGGAACGCACCTGCTTCAGGTATTGGCGGTGCGGTCACAAGGTTCGGTGAGGGTAATCTATCATTCGCCGGTTCCCGTGAATAATTTTCAAGACCGGAAGAAACTCGCTGCGCATTGTGAGAGCGTCATTCGCAGCAAAATGAAATAACGTATAACGATGGGCAAAAATGCTACCGAAATGTGAAGTGCGCGTATTTCCATTCAGATAACCTGCTGTCGCTTGATCACGGCGCCCTAAAAAAGCCGAGCAAAAAGAAAATTTTGCAAATACTTGCTTCGATCTTTGTCAAACATCCGATTTTGCAATGTAATATGTACAAATTTTTGTTCATATTTTTTATATAGGCGTAGAAAAATACCTCGTATGTAAGTTTAAATATATGCATGCCGCGTCGATAGACTACTGCGGCCGGTTACTTTTGAGCCAGGAAATCGATACTCCTTTTAGTGCAATGATCAAAAAAGCCATTTATTAATGAGGTACAATACGCCAACTTGAACCATTATTTTAAAGGGAAGTTTTCCATTTTAGCTATCGGTATAACAGAGAGGCCCTTTTTTCTTTTGCCATGAAGTCTCCGTAAAAAAGGCTTGCAGTTGGAAGTTTGCTAAAATATATCCACGTCACTAAAACCCGCAGGCGGGGTTTGGGCTAGAGCAGGGGAGACATCCTTGCCGGTCCGCCGGTTGGAGCAGTTGCTCTCACTTTTCCCGCTAAGGCGTAAACCGGAAAAAGGAAATAAAGCATGGCTCTTCCCGAGTTCTCCATGCGGCAGCTGCTTGAAGCTGGCGTACATTTTGGCCACCAGACACAGCGTTGGAATCCCCGCATGGGTCCGTTCATTTACGGATCGCGTAATGGTATTCACATCATGGATCTCACCCAAACAGTTCCAATGCTGGACGCTGCTCTTAATGCAGTGCGTGAAACTGTTGCCAAAGGCGGTCGTATTCTTTTCGTTGGCACAAAACGTCAGGCAGCCGGCCCGATCGCAGATGCCGCAGACAAGTCTGCGCAATATTTTATGAACCATCGTTGGTTGGGTGGCACACTCACTAATTGGAAAACCGTATCACAATCCATTAATCGTCTGAAGGAAATAGACGAAAAGATGACAGGTGGCGCCGAAGGATTAACTAAAAAAGAACGCTTGGGCATGGAACGCGACCAAAGCAAACTACAGGCTTCTTTGGGCGGTATCCGCGAAATGGGCGGTGTGCCAGATCTACTATTTGTCATTGACGTGAAAAAAGAAGCGCTAGCGGTTGCTGAAGCCAACAAATTGGGAATTCCCGTGGTTGCCGTAGTCGATACCAACTGTTCGCCAGATGGGGTCGACTACATCATTCCGGGCAATGATGACGCAGCACGAGCGATATTTCTGTATTGTGATCTTGTTGCGCGGGCTGCTTTAGACGGGATGACTGCTCAGATGGGCGCAGCCGGTGTTGATCTAGGCGCATTTGAAGAGGCTCCCGTCGAGGAAGTTGTCGTGGAAGAAGCGCCTGTTGAAGCGGCTGCGGAAGAGGCTGCTGAAAAGGCACCAACAGAAGCTTAACATTCAATAACGGAGGCGAGGTAAACTCGCCTTCTGGACTTATTCGAGATGAGGAGAGCCGCAATGGCTATCACAGCAGCTATGGTTAAAGAACTGCGCGAAATGACCGGCGCAGGCATGATGGATGCCAAAAAAGCACTAGTTGAAACTAATGGCGATCAGGAAGCAGCAATTGACTGGCTTCGCACAAAGGGTTTGGCAAAAGCCGCAAAAAAGGCTGGTCGCATTGCGGCCGAAGGTTTAGTAGCCGTTCAAGTGAACGGAACTAAAGGCGTTGCAGTAGAGGTCAATTCGGAGACCGATTTTGTGGGTAAGAATGCTGACTTCCAAAAAATGGTATCCGGTATTGCTGATGTAGCCATTTTAGTAGGAAACACCGCAGAATTGTTGGCCGCCGATATGGGAGGCAAGCCCGTTGCCGACGTTGTAACTGACGCAGTTGCGACGATAGGCGAGAATATGTCTGTGCGCCGAATGGCTTCTGTTGAGGGAGATGTTGTGACCTCATACGTTCACAACCCTGCAGCTTCGGGCATGGGAAAAATTGGTGTTTTGGTCGCATTAAAAGGTGGAGATGATGCGTTTGGAAAACAGGTTGCCATGCACATTGCTGCAGCTAACCCACAATCCTTGTCAGAGACCGATTTAGATCCAACCATTGTCGAAAAAGAAAAAAATGTTCAAATCGAAATCGCTCGTGAGTCGGGAAAACCCGAGCAAGTGATTGAAAAAATGATTGTGGGCAGAATGAAGAAATTTTTGTCCGAAGTAACTTTACTGGGCCAAAATTTTGTCATTAATCCTGATCAGACAGTGGCTAAGGCTGCAGAAGAAGCGGGTGCTGAAATAGTTGCGTTCGTTCGCATGGAAGTAGGCGAAGGAATAGAAAGAAAAGAAGAAGATTTCGCTGCAGAGGTGGCAAAAGCCGCACAAGGTTAAGGAACGCGCTGATGAATTGAATTAGCCGTCTGACTATTTATTCTGGCGGCTTTTTTAAGCCCAAAAAGTAACAATATTTCCAAGGTCCCTTACTTTTGTAAGTGGACAAAAATTTTTCGTGTTCTGCCGGGTGATATAACCTCTAGCAAGGTTGTCGGCCAGCAATGCGAAATATGCTTACAAGCCGACATCCGGATTGGATACCGGTCGACCTTCAGAGCTTCGTTATTACGAAGATTAACGCCGAAATGTTCCCAGGCTAAAGCCACCACTCACGGAACAGTCTCACTGTGACACGATGCCACAATTCAATCAAGTCAAATTATCTCAATTCTCTCAAAATTATGTATTTTATATGTAATTTAGATTAAAAGTGCTGTTTTTTTCAGCACATTTTCTATTTTAAGGAATGAATAAAGCTCTAGAAGACTATTGGGGCGACATAACGCGTACTAAATTCGGTCCTTGCAACGTTATAAAATGGAATGGTATGTAGATTCGCGAATAAGAATTTGATTAGTAAATTTGTCGCTCATTTCATGTTGAGGCGATAGACTTGAAGCAAACTGTCTTGGGGACTTACTAATTTCGTATCCGGTAAGAATACAAGAGTGAAGCGTCCGTGTTGTTAAACGTAAGTTTTGAATTTTTGTATTTAAAATTAAACTATCAATGACGTGCGCTTCGCTTAAATATCGATTTGGACTGAACTCTAATTAGGTGGTAGCTAATGCAACTTATGCTACTGATATAATTTAATTATATTTGTTTTGCGCAATTCTTCATGTGAATTTATTGCTTAAACTTAACATAATATGTATTATACGTTATCATAGTGCTTTTGAGACTTAAAAATTTTT
>ERZ1046740.46-NODE-46-length-114516-cov-24.066276_pt1 | contig 114516 bp, 143 predicted proteins | sample MGYA00383093_ERZ1046740 | MGnify/ENA primary metagenome ERZ1046740 (study PRJEB29581, sample SAMEA5548363) | metagenome | biome: marine; feature: coastal; material: water | depth 25 m | study: Short-term variability in the microbial, nano- and picoplankton... | reverse complement strand
CGGCAGGACATCGAACCGGGCAACTACTTTGGATTAAGGATTAAGATATGAAAACTTATCCATACGAACCCGACTATGCTGTCTCCCCGGGTGAGACTTTGCTCGAAACAATCGAGGCCCTTAATCTAACACCGGAAGATCTCGCCCAGCGCATGGGTTGCCATTGCACGGTGATCAACCAGATCATCAAAGGAACCGCTCAGATCACGCCAGAGACCGCTATCCAGCTGGAGAAAGTCACTGGCGTTCCTGCGTCGTTTTGGAACAACGCCGAAGAGCAATACCGCAAATCAAAATAATCCAGAAAAAGAGTTGCCTGAACCGGAGCTAGCCGCCATAATATAAGGAGTAAGTAAGAGATATGAGATATATTGATTCATCCAGTGTGCGCATCGAGGAGAGTTATTCTCCCATCCACACTTACACATTCACAGGACCTTGCCGCGTCACAGGTCAGGATCACTCAGTCACCATTGATAGTGCCAAACTGTTCCAGTTTCGTCAGACTGACGATATCATGGACCTGGGTCTGGATGCTGATGACCGTGAGTTCGTTATCAGTGGAGCTAGCCCTGAGGGGTGGAAACAGCTCTTTGGCTCTGATGATGAGTAAAGTAAAGTGAAATAATCCGGAAAAAGAGTTGCCTGAACCGGAGCTAGACGCCATAATATAAGGAGTAAGTGAGAGATATGAAAGATATGAAATCAATAAACGAGATTTATGACATGTCGGATGATACATTGTGTGCAGAAGCTTATAAAGCTGCACACCATAAACTAACTCAACTCAATCCAGAATTAGAATTGTTGGTGGATGAATTGATTGTAAGACTACAGGTGTATCATACCAAAACAGATAAAATAAAAACTGATTTGATTGAAGAAATCCAGAAAGGCCCTCACACGTGGGAGGATGCAATTGAAAGAATGAAAGAATATGTACGTAATTAGAGATTTTTAAGAAGAGATATGAAATAAATCAAAAAAAGAGTTGCCTGAACCGGAGCTAGACGCCATAATAGATATAGAAAGTAAGAGATATGACGACAAGAGACCTAGCAATTAAGATAGCGGAAGAAGAGATCGGCGATGATATTTGCAATCAGATTGGATTGAAAGCCACGCTGAAGATCCTAGGAGCAATAGAGCGAGCAATAGAGATTGGAGAAACAGAAGGAAGCATCATGGCTCAGGCTCAGCATCCTGTCCGGTCAATGAAGATGGATCTTAAATCTGCATAAAACAGTTGCCTGAACCGGAGCTAGACGCCATAATGATAGAGATGAATATGAAAATCGAATTGACAGAGAAGCAAAGAGACAATTTAAACACCTGGCATCGCTGGGGACAGCGTATGACCTTCTTGAAAGCAATCCATCGCGAGCTAGAGCCAAAGAAGGCTGCATTGGAAGAAGCCCGAAAATTCATTGGCATTGCGAATTGATAGTAACTATAATATTTAAAGAAAGATAAGATAAAGATATGAAAGCACCTAAATTAACTTGTATGATCAGCGGACAGAGCAGAGTAACCTCCTACAACTACCTCAAGCAGAAGGCTGATCGCCTCGGTAAGAGCGTTGACTGGCTCTTGAGTAACTACGTAGCGAAGAATGTTTGCAGTAAGCTGCGCAAAGGAACTCCAGTGAGCAAGATCACTGATAATGAAATCGTCGATAGTCGCTTAGTAGAGCTCGTCCAGAATAACAGTAAGTGCAGGGAAGCATTTACCTTCGTTGATGGCGTCTACACTCCTGATAAAGCTAAGCCAGCTCCTAAAGCTCCTCGCATCATGAAGACTGTCGAAGAGACTGATGCATATGTCGTGAAGACGCCATCGCTCGAGAGCATGGTAGAGCAGGTAGCTGATAAGCTCGCTACCGCGAAATCAGAGTGGTGCCCAGAGAAAGAAACCACAGTGCCAGCTAAGACCAGCAATGAGGTCTTGGTCGAGATGGTCTCAGAGAACGAACCTTTCTAACCTCATATTCATCATCTCGAGAGCGCTAGGTGTGAGCTTAGCGCTCTTTCTTTGTAAAGTAAAGTAAAATAATCCGGAAAAAAGGTTGCCTGAACCGGAGCTAGCCGCCATAATATTAGTAAGATATGAGAGATAATATTAAAGAATACGATAATGGAGATAAAGAATGGTACTCAAACGGCAAACTCCATCGCGAAGATGGCCCGGCTATAGAGCGCGCTAATGGTTCTAAATTATGGTACTCAAACGGCAAACTCCATCGCGAAGATGGCCCAGCAATCGAGGATGCTAATGGAACTAAAGAATGGTGGATCACCGGAGAACATCACCGAGAAGATGGCCCGGCTATCGTGCTGTATAATGAAGCTGGAACTAAAGAATGGTATTTAAATGGAGAACTCCATCGCGAAGATGGCCCGGCAAGAGAGCGTGCTAATGGAACCAAAGAATGGTACTTAAACGGCAAATGTCACCGCGAAGATGGCCCTGCAAGAGAGCGCGCTAATGGAACTAAAGTATGGTGTTTAAATGGTAAGTCATTGACCGAAGATGAATTTAAAACGAGGATTGAATTTGTTGAATTCAAATCGCGATTGAATAAGGGGAAATAAATCAGAAAAAAGGGTTGCCTGAACCCGTTTGAGCCGCCATAATATTAGTAAGATATGAGAGATATGAGAGACAAAGCATTAGAGATGGTTGAAGAAGGATTGATAACTGCAGATGATATGCTCGTGATGTGCTTGAAGTATATGAGTGTAGATGAAGTCGAGGACATGCTTGATTGCAACGAGATTTTAGAGCAAATAACAGTTGCCTGAACCCATTTAAGCCGCCATAATAGATAAAGAAGATAAGAGATATGATGAAAGAAACAGCATTACAATACACGACATTCGGATACGCCCAACTTCACCATACTGACGTCATCAAGGTGGTGTTGGTGCCATTGGCTTTAGAAGTGGTCGCAGAGATTCTCGATTGCGAGATTGAGCATTACGAGATCAATATCGAAGATGGAGCTGGGACAGATACGCTGGGTGAATTATCAGCGCTCAAAGGAGCTCAATACAAATTGCTGAGAGCTCATAAGTTCGGCCATGCACCAGAATTCACAAGAGTTGAATTGGTAGCAATGGATGATGCTCTTACAGCATGGATGGAGATGAATGAAGAGAACGAAGATCAACCATCCAATGAAGGATATTATGCTTGCATTGCTTGGAATAAGATCACTAGAGCAATCCAACACATGGGATAATAGATCAAAAAAAGGGTTGCCTGAACCCGTTTGAGCCGCCATAATATTAACAAGATATGATTGAGAATGACAAGACAAAAAGAGTAACACGTGTCGAAGTTATCGATGGAAGCGGCCGCGCTTACACCATGTGTGATGTTACAAACGTTGAAGTAAGCCTACAAGATGACGAAAGAACACTCAAATTGTTTGTAACACATAAGTCACCTACCCGCGAACGAGACTGGATGAAATTGAATCGGTGGCTGAACCCCTTCAAGCAGTCATAATGATTAAGATGAATAAGATGAATAAGGAAGAAGCAGAAAATATTATCCGGGATATCGTGCAGCAACATATATTCCATTTTGACTTAATATTTGATATTGATGGAAACAGGGAAGCCAGAGAAAATATTGAGAAAGCTCTCGAAATTCTTACTGGAAATTAATCAGGAAAAAGGGTTGCCTGAACCCCTTCAAGCAGCCATAATGATTAAGATGAATAAGGAAGAAGCAGAAAATATTATCCGAGATATAGTCAATCAACATATTTTTGACTTAATAGATATTGATGGGGAATGTGAAGACAGAGAAGATATTGAGAAAGCTCTCGAAATTCTTATTGTAAAGTAAAGTAAAATAATCCAAAAAAAGGGTTGCCTGAACCCAATCTAGCCGCCATAATATTTAAAGAAGATAAGATTATGATAGAAAAGATTAAGAGAGAATTCCAATTGAACGTTTATGAAGCAAACTGGTTGATGAAGGAACAGGATTATGATGCTGAAGAACTAATTGATCAGAATCTGTCAGATATAACAGATCTGATTAAAGGATTGAAAGATTCTTTAAACCCTCAAATAAAGCAAAATGCTGAAGGAGTTGCTCTTTCTCATCTAATTAGAGATCTTATAGAAGATACTCTATTTGTTGCTACTGATTCTAAACTAAACAAATTATAAACTACTAGATATATTATGAAATCATTCACTAAAAAAGATGTTAAAGCTAATATCATTACTAAATGGAACCACTTCAATTGCAAGTTCTTACCTGGTGATTATGTTATGGTAAGTAAGACTATCAGTAAGAGTGGTCACTGGGAGAGTAAACGTTTACAGTCATTTGCTGCTCATGTAGGTAGAGTGTTTGCTGCTTCTAGTCCTGATGGTAAACGTATGAGGGGTACGTATGAGAATCGTCAATGGACTAAATATTATGTTGAGTTTGATAATGGTGAAGTAGGTGGGTTTGATTCCCTTAACCTTACTAAAGACTTTGAACCATACATTACTCCTGAAGAGCGACTAGCACGTGGGACTAATTGAGCATCATAGAGATAGAGAGGAGAGACATGAGAGCTCTCTTCTCTCAGTGCTTAAGTACGAGAATCTGCTATATATAGAGCACCCAAAAAAAGGGGTCTAGATCCCATGGGAAAATTTTTTTCTCGAAATTTCTGTTGTTTTTCCTTATAGGAGTTCCTATAATAAAAGAGTTATGAGTGATAAAGATAAAACTAGTTGGACCTGTGATCTGGGAGGACGGGTATAATGGAGATAGAATCTACGGTATTATTTGATATGATAAGAGAGGGATCCGGTATTGTGTTATCGTTATGTTTCGCTATTGCGTATTTCCCACAGATTATCAGGATGTTTAGAAATAAGAGCTCGAGAGACGTATCCTTAGGTATGCTGATACTCAACCTTATAGGTTATTGTTCAGGATTGATCTATATAACGAGTAATGAGATAGCTAGATTCTGGGTAGTGGTTAACTATTCTACGGGTATATTGATGACCTTATTGACTGTATTTTTCTGGAAGTACTATATTCGGAAGGAGATAGAGCATTGAGGGATGAGAGTAGGGGCCGCCGGGTTGGGATTTGCGTGCGTGCCGGTAATGAAAGATTAACAATAGACAAAAATACAGAAAGAACATATGCAGGTTCAAACATTTACAAAAGCATATTTAGTTGAATTCACTGATAAAAGATCCGGTTATAGGTTTCTTAAATTCGGAGCTACTAATAAATATGATGTCGATCAACGCTTTCAGCATGATCCAGAGCAATACAAAGATTACGATATTCAAGTAATTGGAAGTATCTATGCTAAACAGAAGAATATTAATTATAAAAGAATGGGTGAGGTAGAGGACTACTTTTTAAGTAAGTATCCTAGGAATACCAAATACTTTAAAGATAACTTCTCTGGTATATCTGAGACTTACCAACCTGGTAATGATGGTGAACGAAATAGAATAATTAAAGAGTTCTATGATATAAAAACTATGATACTAAAAGGTAAGGATATTAAGGATGTTATCAAGGAAAACGAAGAAGGTGACAGAACGGTGAGAGATTTCGATCGAGGCAGAACCATAGGAAAAGCTGATGGCTATCTCAAAGCGCGCAAGCTCGATCGAGATCGAAGCGATGGATTTTTAAAGATGCCTGATTATTTATTCGGATCAAGAAAAAATAATAACGAAGGACATAAAACAACGGAACCTATTATATCATGTGACTGTATGTTTGGTTGTAAAATATGTAATCCACCATATATTAACTGTAGCGCTCCTGATCCAGCTGATTGGTATTAATTTAACAACTAATAAATAAAATTATGAAAGTGATAAGACTCATTGCTAAACCAGATACATGGTTTAAAGAAGGATCTGAAGTATACGATTATGATGAGTATGGTATGAGATTTACTTTAGATGAATATGAAGAATGGAAGAAATCAGGGAGTATTCTAGCTCGTGGTATTAGAGTATGTGAAAATCCATTATCTGAAGGTACAGAAAATAACCCCAAGGTTTTAGGGGAAGAGTATATTGATGGAGAATTATGCGATATAGATGAATTTGAGTTGAAATTCATGAGCTTCAGGGAAGGTTGTAGGATATGAAAGATAATAAGATAAGAGTAACAGTTAAATGGAATACAGGAACAAGGGTTCATAAGCCGCTGAAAGGTAAGGGGTCTTATAAGAGGATAACTCAAATTAAGGCTGAATAAATTTATTTTATTGCCTTTTTCGGTTTATAAGCTATAAATAATCGGGTATGAAGAAAACATTATTGACAATTAGTGCGATGATTATTAGTTTAAATATTTTCGCACAAACTAATCAAATTCAGAAAGCTATCATTAAGCCGAGTTTCTCTGTAGAAGCTGGGTACGTTGATACAATTATTAGCAAAGGTGTTGCATATACTGGTGGGGATACCCGGTACCTTGGATTGAACTTACATTCTCCAGCAGAGAATAACTTTATTCCAGTGGACTTGTATGGGGGAGGTAAAATTATTGCAGAAGATACAGATTCTTTTTGGAGCCTGGGTGGTGGTAAGACACTATCTCTTAATGACTCTGATAAGTTCGCTCTGCGATTAGATGCAGTATACACCACTCGTAGAACCGACTTAAACGTACCTCAGAACTCGGAAGTTGCTGGTACTGTAGGATTGGTTACACCATGGGTAACTCCTTATGTTGGCTATACTCACGACTGGAGAATCGATCAGAACGGTCTAACATTTGGTTTGACACATGATTATTCTTTGGAGATTAAGGGAGACGAGTGGTTTAAGTTCACTCCCAATGTTGGCTACCATGTCTTTGAAGACTATGAGTCAGTTGAAGCTGGGGTTCGGTTATCATTAACTAGATGGCAGCTTGCACCGTTTGTATCAGCTAGGTATGTAGATAATGATTTTGATACACAGAATGTCAATTTTGCTACAGAAGAGCTTGACGGTGATTTCATTTGGTCAGCTGGTTTAGCGATAAACTTCTAATCAAACAAACATAAAAAAAAACATAAGGCGGTCTTTTAGGCCGCCTTTTTTATTGCACCAATCACTTAGATATGTATAATATAGATATATGAAATGCTCTTGTGGTAAAGATATTGAAACGGCTCGTGTAGAATTCGGATTGAAGTCTTGTAAAGCATGTGCTTTTAATAGACCTGATGTATCTAGGTATAAAGGTACTATGAATTGGTCTCATAAGACTGCTCCTGTTATTCAGGTGATGTCCGCTTCTTGCTGGGATGATCAAAAGAAGTACTATACTCCTAATGGAGCTCGGAGTGCAGTTAAGAATTTCAGTAAAAATGTTTGCTCTTAATAACCTGATAGATAATTAATAATATGAACGTAAGTGAATTTGAACGTACCAAACCTACTCTCACCCTACAAGCTATAAACTCAGCTATTAATAAGTACCAGACCCTCGTAGAAAAATACCAACATAATGGTCAGCAATTGATCATGGAGGGTACTGATGCAGTTACTGTACAATGTTACAGAGATTTCTTATATGAACTCAATAACATAAAATCGCACTTCATGTCTGGTCGTTAGGAATGACCTTGAACTATTTTAAATGGATCTGCTGAAGAACCGGTTTCTGTGGCGCCCTGTAAATCTTCAGCAATTGCTTTCCAGGAAACACCCTTGGGTCCTAGTTCATCAGTAAATGTAAATGCAATAGCAGCTGAATTTATATTACTTGGTGGATTACCATTATTGAAGTCTTCATAAAACTCTTCATTGAACTGTGCAGTACCCACTACTTGGTGACCGGACCCGAATGTACCGGTATGTGATCCGGGATTAGTATCATAAAATGCGATCAAACTTTGACCTTCATAAGAAATAGTTTCCCCATTACCGGATACACATACCTCAGGAAATGGTGCCGTAATGGAATCAAAATCATATATAAATTGTAAATGATACATATTATCAGTTGGAATTACGACTTCAGGATCAGGTTCATTGCAGTTACCACCCCCTCCACCTCCACCACCGCCACCAGGTTTATCTGGTTTATCTGGGTCATCACATATTCCAGGAGTAGGTTGACAACAGCAATGGTCAGGTCCGGGTATACCTCCACCTGGAATTTTCTTTACCGGTAACTTTCTTTCGATACCAATTACCCTATCAGTAGCTACCTCAGTCACAGTTGGCACCGGAAACGGTCTTACAGTACCTCGAGGCCCTGGACATATAACTGTAACACCAACTCCAATAACTTCTTCTGGTTCATCTACAAACTTAATATATCTCTGACCTTCAATCTCTTGTATAATACAAGAATTCTTAGGAGCAAGGTATTTCTGTCTAGGCTTCAATCTTATAATCGGTGGAGTTGCATCTGGAGATAACGGAGCTGTAAATATAATCTCTCTCAGTCTATCGTAGAATGGTACAATCTTCGGTACTTCCTTTTCGAACTCATCTCTTATCTCTTCGAGAAATTCAAGATCATTAATACCTAAGTTCTTAACTTCAATATCGAATAAGTTTGTATTCTTCTCAGGTAAGTTAAATTTAAATACCCTATCAATAGTATCTGTATAAACTCTCTGACCTATAGGTAATGCCCAAACACTATCTTTATTAACTCCGTGATAGTTTATATGACTCTTAATCTCAAAGTAATCTATAGGCCTATCATACATTTTTAAACCTTTTATCTTAACGTCTCTAAGGAAGTATTTACTTCTTTGTAGTAATCTATTAGCTAACGTTAGATTATAAGGTGTACTCAAAGCTCCAAGGAATAAACCAGTACCTAGAGGATTATCTAAAGCAAACTTACCAGGAGAGAAGTTTACTCTTTGATATTTGTATCCGTTAACATATAGCTCCATATAACCGAGCTTCATACTAACATTAATTGCAAAGTGATTATAACCATTAACTAATTGCGAGATATCATAATCAATGGTAATATTTTTCTTCTTGTAAGCTCCTGTTTTAGTAAAGATTGGTTTAGTCTTTAGCTTAACTTTAAATCTATTCTTTGAGGCACCGATCTTCTTTAAGAAATAGTAACCAGTAACAGTCTTAGTTAGATTGAGATTGTTTAATAATCTACCTAAGCTCTTTGTAGTAATTAAATTAAAGTCAAAGTCTAACTTATGTAGTAATGTTCTATCAGATAAGTTTTCTATTATGAGAATATATCTCTTATAGTCTTTACCTTCAAAATCATATATTAAGTCTATATATTTTTTAGAAGTAGGATCTAAGAAACTTAGCTCTTGAGTCGTAATTAACTCTCTAGTATTTTTTAATTTAGCTATTCTATTAGTATCGTATAATATTATTACTTTATCTTCATCATCAACTATCACATTAGTAACGGTTGAATTGACAGTACCACCAGTTAATTCGATTGTGTTTGTTGTTGGTCTGTTCTTATAAACAATGTTCCATGGATTTTCTTGCTGTTCAGGATCTTTTTGTTTTATAACAAACTTATTACCTAAGCTATCTAGACCTAATTCATTACCTGTATCAACTTGACTATCTGCTTCAAAATAAGATGCACCACCTTGTTCACTTACATGTATCTTAGCTTTTTTGCCATATGTTGCTGAACTAACAGAACGCTGGAACGTAGTTGCGTTTGTATGAATATCATACGAGAAGTAATTTGTTTTAGTACCATAAGGATTAAATGCCAAGAATATCTTATCTTCTGTAACTTCAATATCATCTATTACTAGATTTTCTACACCTGATAACTCTGTTAATTTACTTACCAAGTTAGGATTACTGTTATAGATATAAACTACATTATTTTCTCCTAAAATATAGAACTCACTAAAGATATCTTTTCTTGCGACCCCCTTTATATTAACTGGCTGCCCTTCTTCTAGAATTTCGATCTCGTCATAAATTTCTAGATCATTATTCATTAGTATTAATTTATTACCACTTGGTAAATACATATTAGGTGTTACTAATTCTGTATTAAATATACCAAATCCTTCTTCGAAGAAGTTACCAAGTATCTTATAACCTATAGGGAGGCTGTAGTCCTTAGCATCCATCCAGAAACTAAAACTAAAATCTCCTTTTTTACTCGTTACAAATTTCCCAAACCGGTCTCCATTAAACTCAATCTCAGTATCATTCTTAACTTGATTTATAGACTCTACTGCTCCTTTATTATTCAATACTTCAATATCAGAAGATAATAAATATCTCTCCATAGAGATTAAATGCTGAGCGTAGTCTCTCTCACCTATATGATAATACGCATAATCATTATTAGGTTCGAAGCAAAGCTTTGAGCTTACATCAAATACATAAGTAGAATTAAGACCAGTAGCAGTAACAGTATTGTAAAAAGATGTTCCAGCTACTGCTTGATCAAAATCTATAAAGTCTGGATTATAATATCTATCTATCCATAATTTATCTCCATCTTCATTTCCAGATAACCATGAGCATAAGTACGTAGCATTTGTATCATCGCTATATGAGTTATCCTTTATATCCATTCTTCTCTTGAATACTTTATCTGCGAGTAATGGATTATTACCTGGTGTAGCTCCAATATAATCAATTTTAGAATCATTTATATTAAGCTTAGTATAAGGTGACAAACTAGATGGAGTTGTAAAATAAGTCATCTTTGACGGAGCAAAATGAACATCTTTTGTTCCTATGTTATAACTTAAGTAAAGTTTATCAAAACCAGTATCAGTATTAACACCAGGAAATATTTTTTCATATTGTCTATTGATGTTCTCTGGCTGTGAGTTAAAATGGTTACTTGGAACGTTGTATTCCTCAAGTGTGGCTTGATTCTTAAGTGGTATAATCCCACCTTCTAAAGTTTCATCTATTACATTGATATTATAATTATTACTATATAATAAGAAATTAGAACTTACGGAATCAATCGTTGTATCTAGATTTAAATTAATATCGTCCTTATTAAAACTAGAAAGATAAAAACTAAATGAGTTATTGACTGCCTTCTTGAGAGATGTTAGAGTATTTCTATTTACTTCAAATACAGAAGATAAAGTATTACCAGCACTACTACAAGCAGTTAATTGAAAACTATTAGATAATATTAATTGATACTTTGAATCATTTGTATTTAAATTAACAAAAGGGAATAATTTTAATTTATTATCCTTTACATTAAATCTAAATAAATGAGAACTAAGAGAAGGGACATCCCCGGATAGAAAAACTGAATCACTTGAACAATATGCATAGTATGTACTATCCTGATATTCTTTAGTAATATACAAATACTCATTTGTACTTAAATTAAGAGTAAAGAAATATTGTGAACTCAGAGCATTAAAATTAGTATCATAGTCTAATGCTGTTGCTGTATTTGAAGGGTCATCAGCTTTTAAATAATTACCATCGTACTGTATGTAAGTAGTAAATTTACTATCTGCATCAAATGTATAAGGTACATCTAATTCAATAACAGAGCTTAAAGATTTTAAGTCAGATAAAAAATATGAAGTACCGTAGCTAGATTTTCTATCTCGTATGCCTTCAGTTAAGTTATATGATTGTAGTCTTAAACCAAAATCAAAGTTTTCCGCAAAACCTTTATATTTAATTTTATTGTCAACATTATGTTGTAATTTTAAAGGTTTTACTATCTCGTTATTTAAGACATGTATTTTCATATTTATGATACAGAAATATAGTTATTATACAGTAATCGTTATATCTCCAGATTTTATAGACTCTTTCCCCAGACTATGACTTAATGTAATTTTATCTCCTGCTATAACTCTTATCGCTTGCATTATAACTAGACCTGTTGGAGTTGTTCCTGTATTACCGGTCTTAGTCACTTCGCGAGCGGATATAATACTACCATTCTTGAGTATGTTGATGGCACTACCGCTAAATGTGTTATTAGTATATACAAGATTAAGTACTAATAATATCTGATATGATCCATTAGCTATATAAGAGAAGCTCTCACTTGCAGCTCCAATATTAACGGTCCCGTTAGCTGATCCTGAAGTAGCCAAGTCTGTACCAGAGAAGTGTAAATTAGTAAAGTAAATAACACCGCTACTGCTTCCAGCACCAGAAGCATTCACTCCTACTGAAGCAGTAGTACTAACAGATAGTTCTACATTAGATAGTCCATTAATATCAGCTCTGAAGGCATCGAGACCATCTAATGCAGCCTTGACTTGACCTTGGAGAGATTCTATATCATCATTAACGCTACTGATACCTGATAGAATAGTTGTATTCGTATCCACATTAGCACTAAGAGCAGATATATCAGCGGTCTGTAAAAATTCTCCTCCTGATATCTTATCGAAGAATGTTATATTATCGGTACCAATAATAAAGTCTTTAAAATCAATAAGCTTTGTGCCATCAGTGGTTTCAAGTAAAACATAGTCACCGATTTTTATCTCTTTAGCTATATCTAAATCTTCTATATTAATAATTTCGTCTTCCAAAGCCATATAATTATTTATCCTTTTAATAGTTTATATAAGCAGTAAGTGTACTGCATTCGCAAAGTTCTGCTTCACATCCAGATAGATCAAATAAATCAACAAAAAAGTAGTTAGCTGATACTGTTTGAGTCTCTCCAGAAAAGTAATTATGGAAATATGCTGATTCATTTGCTGATATATAAGATCCAAATGAATCTATCAGAGGTATATTAAAACTCTTAACTTGAACCTCTTCATTTGCATGCCATACAAGTTGTCCTGAAGTATGGAAAAATGTTGTATTTGGTATTGCTGGTGAAAATATCTGCGAGGTGTTATCCCAGTAATCAATAAGTTCAGTTGTTACTGTAGGTACTCTTGTTGTAAATTTAACTGTAACTCTTTGAGTACTATCACCTGACCTAATAGCTAGTCCTTTTAAGTTAGATCTACCAGCATTCGTTATAACAGTGTCAGCGTGTAAGCTGATAAGGGATGTTAGGGCTGATACTGCTGTTCCACTGGTACCATAAAATCTTATTCTTGATTTACTAATTTCATCGAAGTCAATTAAATTAACACCTGTAATATTAGGATCATCAGCATTAAATGTTAGTACTAAATTATTACTATTTGAATCAGTAGAAAGGAATTCACTTTTTATAAGATTAATATCTGTATAATCCTCTAGATTGGTTGTTGTAATATTAAAATTTAAAACATGAGTATCAATAAACCCATCATCTCTATGTAAGAAAAAGCTTATTTCCTTGCTACAATCATTTTGTACTTCACTCTCAAATATGCTATTGAATGTTGTAGCAGAGAGACTAGATACATTAGCAGTTAATGTTCGTGTGAACACTTGCTCAGAGCGATTAGGGAACTCAGCAATGACTTTATTAATTGTTGAGTGCTGTTGATCTATCCCGCTCAAACTAAAAATAACGTTATTTGTACCAGTTAGAGATATTGTATCCGAAGAAACAGTACCAGCTGTTGTAGCGGTTTGACTGGTTGTTAATGTATAATTATATTCTTTCATTTTAACATGAGCAATTATCGCAAGTTGTAGTATCAATTTGAGTTACATTACAAGTAACATTTGAACAACACGCTGTATCATATTGATTATTATCTTGATTTGTGGTGGTTGGTATTGATGTCGTTACGCAAATAGTTTCCCCTCTACAACATGTATAATTAAGATCTCCTTGATACACACAAGACCTCGTACTACTTGCGCAACATGTAGTATTGTATTGACTATTTACCGGGCTCAGATTATCTCGCGTTAAAACACCAGGGTTCGGGCCTGGGTATCTTGATTTTCTAGATTTAACTCCATCTATTTTAAATTTATTAAGCTCGAAATTTGAAACCCGTCTCCCAGTATTAAAAACCAATCCAGCTTTTAAATGACTAGGTATAGTAGTATAAAAATCTTTAAGATCTAATGAATATAATGTAGTAAAGGAATCACCCTCACTAGCTCTTCCCATCACTTTTACAACAGTAGCTTTACGAAGCAGTTCGACTCTGAAATACTTATAACTAGCTGCACCTTCTGTCGCTACTCGTTCGTGTATAGGTATGGATGTAATAGCTGATGACCTCCCTAGTACCTTATAATCATTATCTTCCCCTCCTCTTATACCTATTGTGCTAGCGGTCTGAGTGTATGTTGTACCATCATATCCTTCGGGCATCCCATCATCAACCGTACAAAAATCACCAGCGATATCAAAACTAACAGCTAAGAAGCCTTTTGCCTTTATGCCATCCACCTTATAAACTCCTATACCGTTAAACTCTACTCTATTTGCAGAAGCTGGTACATAACCTAGAGTTTTACCTATACCATTGAGTTCTAATTCGCTGAGATTAGGGTCTTCTATAACTGAAATTGAACCTATACCAACTTGATCTTCCCACCCAACTCCTTTTGAGTCTTGAGTATCTATATAAATTGGAAATTCCTCTGTACGTGGTTCATAGAAGAATACACAGAAACCTTCTCCTTCGTCAGAAACATCTCCATATAAAGCTACTGTTCTTTTTCCAGATAATGCATTATTTGACTGAGCTTGAGTTTCAAGGTATGGTTGATTATTTAATGAATAGCTCTTACATGTAAAGTCTACTGTTATGCAATTTTCTGTAGAGAACCCGTCAACTTCTGTTCTCATAGCAATAAAACCACCTGCATATGTAACAGGGGCAATTGAGTTACCAGATAAATCAGATACAGCTGACGCGAACACTGTTGCTCCGAATTTTAAGTCGTTACCATAATGGAAAGGTTTGAACTGATAGTCTGGTGGGAAATAATTAGCTAAAACTTCTGCTGAAGTCGCTCTAAAAAATGTATCAACGTTAGATGTCTTATTTCCTTTAACAATATAATCTGGGTGAATATAACCATCTTCAAAAGTATATTTAAAATCGTGATTTTTAGACTCCGGAATGAAAGCATGAGAATCAACTAGATGCATTGATTCATTTGTGTATTGAAATATATACGAAAAAATCGCTAAATTATTATCAGAGTATTTACCTGTAAACGCAATGTTATATTGATTATTGGTTTTATTATATGATATCTGAGGTTTAGATATTTCAGTTACATTAATATTAGCGCTTACGTCTGGTACTGTAGTTAATAAATAACCAGGTTTATTGAATGCTGATAATTGACCCGAACCTGAAGGAAATAGGGTCTGTTTTTTATTTGTATCTCTGTTAATCTTTTGTATTATAGGATGTACTGATACTAAATCACCTCTACACGGTGTCCCTTGTGCAGACATAGAACTAACCGTACAGAGAAGGAAATCATCTGTGTCTTCAATAAACCAGTAATCTGATTGTTTAGGTTCAAACATTTAAATTATTTACTTTCTAATTATAAAAATCGATATCATATCTATCTAAGTGTGATACTGAAGGCCTTGCTACTGTAAATTTATCTCCATCGTAATTGTATTTTTCTGTAAATGTACTAGCAGATGTCTGAATATAAATAGTACTCCCAATGATATCTAGATTAGTAATTTCATTAGCAGAAATCGCATTTTGAGCTGATGTAGGTAACTTCAAAAACACTCCGCTTAGTTTTTCATACAAAGTATATATTTTCTGAGAATTAATATCTCTTACAAACGCGCTACCATGTGTAGTATATGTTTCGTCATATATCGGAGTAACTGATGTAGTTGGATTATTGAGAGATGTTAATTCATATGTTGTAGTAAAATTATTAGAGATTGCTAATGTGTTAAAAGGTACTTGCGTCTTAACAAAGAAACCCTGTACAAAATCTGAACTCTTGCATGGGTGGTTAACAAACGGTCCTGCATCAACATAGTGATCACCAGATAAACCACTTAACATAGCAGTATCAATTTCATCACAAGTAAATCCAGTTAATGGAGCTGAGAAGTTATTCGTACCGGTGCATGTCGATATATCATTGAATAACGATGTATCAAAGACTGCTGTTAAGCTATCGTATGTAGAAGGATCAGCTGCACTAATCGCGCTCAATACTCCGTTAAAATATAAACCATCATAAAATGCGCATGTAGTTAAAGTACCAACAGTAGTTGATGTACTTATTATAAAACTAGCATCACCATATCTCTTAGGGCTTGTAGACTTATATAGAATAAACTCGTTGCCAAAAATATCATTTTTAATCTGAGTAGCTGTATTATTTTTAATCAACAGGTCATTAAACCTCTCAGCTTCTGGGAATCTATTTAAGTTTTCTCTCTTATATACATCTGAGTTCTTCCAATCAATTTGATTAGATCCATTCCAAAAGCTAATCTCATCTGTTACTTTGTTTATTCCAATTGGAGAATAGTCTAAGGAATTTTCTCTAGATTGATAACCAGTACTCTTTAAAACTTTCTTATCAATAACATTAATGCTATTATTTTCGTTATTTTTTATCCAGTCGGTTTCCGCATTAAAGTTTATAGGTGCGTTCTTCTTTGAACTTGTTGCGCCTTTGCCAGGTTGTATTCTATAGGGATCTGGAATTATAAATTCTCCATCCAAAGCTGATAGATTTACATTAAAACTTAAGTTTTTTGATAATGCTGTTGCAAGCCCTGCATTTCCGAAGCTTAATTGATATGGTATTTTTTTCTTTTTAATTAAGGAACCATAACTATCAACTGCAATCGGGTTATAAAATTTATAAAGATATGAGTTAGTATTTTCTGCTTCAAATATTTTGTTGAGAGTATATTTTGTACTATCACCTGATAACTGATATACATCTGTACCTAGATATTTCTCTTTTAATTTATCAGTAATATTTGATATTAAATTATCAAATGTTTTATTTTCATTTGCAAAATATCTAACAGGTAGTCTTGACCAATCATCATATACAACATTTACACTTACTTTCGATTTAAAGGATGTTTTTAAATATTTCTTTTGACCTTTATTAGATATCTTGAGTACTTGTAATGTTTCTTTAGATTTGTTTCTTATTGATTGTTTAAAATCCGTTCTATTCAGTGACTCGATCAGAGCTCCAGACTCATCCCCTATAGTATTATTAGAAGCATATTGAATTAAATTTATTTTTATTTTATTACTTATCTCTGTAGTATTAAAAGAAGTCACACCTGCAAGAGTTTTAAATTTTTCTTGCTTAAGTAATCTCATTAAATGAGCTTTTAGATATTTTGTTACACCTTCTGGAGAAGCTTTTAGATTATTTTTTGTAGGGGTGAATTTTATTTCATCTCTATATTCAATTGTTCTATTAATCTCATTATTTAAGTTTATAGTAAAATAATGAACTGCAAGATCTAACTCATAAGGGTCGTCATAATCTATTTGATCAAGAAATGTTTTGTGTTCTGGTTCTATATTTGTGATCTCTATATTTTTTAAGAACTCTTTGTATATATTTGAACGGTAATTAAAGTCATCAGTAGTCTTTGTAGTTTTGTACTCTTTCCATTCAATCAGATAATTATTGTACAACGCTGATAATTTATCAATATTAACAATATCTCTATTATATTGTTTGTATTCTTTTAAAGTGTATGGTTTTAATGTATCTAGGTTCATTAAAGCTGTAATCCTTCTCTAATTTGTTTATCAATATTTCTATATTTTATACCGTATGTATTTTTCCAAGATGATAAAGTTGATACAGATGTACGTAAAGTACTATTTGCATTATCGTAATCTGTAACATTGTTCTTTCTAGTATTAGAGTAATTGCTTATATAAGGGTAAAAATCATATATAATAGAAAGATCAGTACCTGTTACTGAAGTATCAAGAGGCCAGCCCCAGTTTGCTGATAAATTAAAACTACTTAGTGGGTATTGACTTGTAGTACCAGAACCTATAGTAGTGGTAGGTACGTTCATTGGTTCAATTAAAATATACTCATCATTAAACTTCTGTCTCGCTACAAAATTAGTTCCGGCTGTAACTGTATAAGTTGTAGTGTCGATTGGATTGTTTAAATCTACATTTACAGCATATGCGGAATTACTAGAATAGAACGAATCAAAACTTGCATCGAACTTTTCATCCTCACCAGTAAATCGTTTCAATCTAATTGATAGTAAATCGAATAACCGCTGAAGGTCAGGAGGAGCTGTAGTTGTTATAAAGTTTGCTTCTTCATTAATTAAGCTGTAAAACTTATTTAAATTAGACATACTACAAAGATCAATATCAGAATTATTAATAACAAAATTACTAATTTTCTCGAATATTGTCTTACCGTAAGTTGTTGGTCTACTACTTAATGTACCAACAATAGAACCAATAACACCGTCAAAGAGTTCATCATAGTCGTTTAAGAAGTTTTGGAATCTGTAACTCTTTAATGTTTCAGCATAATCAAAATTCTCATTAACTTTATATAAGTCATTATTCTCTGCTGAACTACTTACAAAGAATGTATATAAACCAGTAAGTGTCCCGGTTGGAAACTTACCACTAACAGAAAGGTAATTAGTACCTATATTGGTAGGGGTATAATTTATATATGCAAATGAACTTAAATATGTTGAACTCAAAGATGAGCTGTAAGGATATTTATCTGTACTAACACTACTTAAATATGTAGAACTTGATGCATCTAGTGCGGAGTTTGTAGCTACTGATGCATCAAATGAATATGTACTACCAGCAGCATAGTCTGTACTATTAAAGTAAAACTGCGGATAATACTTAAGTATATTACCGTCTGAGTCAGCAGCTGAAGCAAATACTTGGAATTTATCTCCTTGCTTTTTATATTTCGGCATTGACATGCCGCTTAATCCAGTACTTGTAAAAACTATCTGAGAAGCGTTAAGTGATTGGATTGTAACATCAGCAATTGCAATATTACTCTCCATGAAATTCATTTCTGAGAGATTAATATTAGTATTAATATCATTAATGAAGAAATCCGGTAGTGAGTGTCTTGATGTATCTAAAGCTGCTATAATTTTACAAGTAGAAGGTAAATCGTCATAATAGTATATTGGTGTTACTGCGCCAGCGGAAGCATATATTAGCTCAGATCCTAATAAACCACTATCTACCCCCTCTATAACATTACCTCCACTAAGAACGCAGTATACTGGATCTAAATTAAGAGTTATCTTATTGGTACGGGTCCGTTTGTTAATATAAAAGGACCGAAAAGGTAATAAGAACGCATATTTATATGTTTTGTCATATGGTTTACTCTTACTTCCACTTACAGTAAAATAAATAGTATTACCAGCTGGATTATAATCTTGCCAACTAACTTTAGCAGATACCTCAATTTTATTTTTCTCCGGAGGAGCTCCGGCTTTGAAACTAACATTAGGTTCAAGTTTTATTTTAGTGTTTACATAGTTAGTTACACTTACTGTTTGAGTTAGTGAGTTGAGAAAAGCATCTCCATCCTCATTATACAAGAATAGATTAACAGTATAATTACCTGGGTGTTTATATGTGTGGGTAGGTTGTAGAGGAGTATCAGCGCTTAATGTATTACCGTCTCCAAAATCCCATACTACTTTTACTTGACTCAGACGAGTATAGAAATACTGCGCCATGTCTCCAGTAATAATAGGAGTAAATGTGAAATCGGTTAACTTAGTATATCCACTAAGAGCCGATGGAGTTACTGTCAATGGTATAGTAACCCTATTTATACAACCTGAATTTTGACTAGATGTAGACATTAATATTCAATTACTGTTTTTGATTTAGCTACTGATTCAACTATAATTTTATCTTTTAACGCTTCAAAATCTTCTATATAAGGTATTTGGAAATATTTTAAGTTAAGATTAGAATCTATAATTTTTAAATCTCTACCATTATAAATTGGATTATACACAGCTAGATTAATACCATTTCTACTTATACCTGTATCTTCTCTATATGTATATAAACTCTCTACACCCTCTAAGCTTGCTATATCAGAGTTTAAGGTTTGTATATCTATAGTTTTACCTAGTTTAGCAGTGTCGAAATAATTCTTAAGTATTGTAGCAACTTTATTCTTTATAGTGTTATCATTTATAATAACATTATTATTTCTCTGAATTACTAACTTAGTATAATCTGTATATTCTAATATATTTGGTTCATTAGAACTCTTTGCTATAAAATCAATATTTAAATAAACAGGATCAATAAATGAAATTTCACCATTCATGAGTTTATACTTCCTTAATTGAAATATAATCTCATTTTTTAAAGCTGGTGACATATAATTTGATCTTGTGACAACAGAGTTACTCTTTTTAAATTTAGGTATAATAGTTAAGTATAGATTATTGACATTAAAACTATCTGAATATTCATACTGATTGAATAATGCGTTATTGTAACCTGTGTAATCTGATAAACCTAAATCCTCTTTAATATACTTCTGAAAAATATTAACATAATCAGAATTATTACTTGCTTTAACATCATATATTAAATTCCTAAAATTACGAGTTACATAATTTTCATAATCAGGTTTAGTTATTAATTTATATTCTGAACTGAAAAACTTAGGAGCATTACTTCTAATCTCTTCTACAGTCTCTTCTTCACTGAAACTAGTACTAGCTTCATTATTAGTAGAAGTTACTTCTGTACTTTGATCAACAGTTAGATAAGTTAATGTTTTATCTTTTGTGTCGGTAAATATTTGATCATATTTTGTTGTATTAAAAACATTGAGAGTAGAATCACTAAAGTTATTTTGAGATACCTCACCCTCTGAACCAGTAGAAGATATATAATAAACAGCTATTGTGTTACCAGCTGTAAGTCTCTTACCATTTATATTATTACCGAACTTAATTTCGTAGTTTTTATTTTGATTTAACCTACATTCAAAAACCCTATCGTTTGAGTTACTTAAATATAATGAAGGTACTCTATTATACTCATACCATTTAGTCTCATCGCCATCTGTTTCCTGTACGAATACAGTAACGCTAAAATGATCTACATTAACATTATCACCAGGTAATAGATTTACTACCTCAAAGTCCTCTCCAATAGCAGCTACGTTAGGATACTCTCTATATTTACCTTCATAGAATAATGTATTATCTATAGCTGATAGGGTTTCTGTTGCTGAAGTTGTTTTCCGGAATGTTATATCGCGATTACTAGAATAGGTCTTTCCGTTAGCAGTAGTAAATGAAAATTTAGGTATAGTATAATACCCTGTAGATAAGTTACTTGACCCCTTCAAAACCATAGGAGCAATAGCTGTTTGTTTACCGATTGGCTTATAATCAATGAGTTTAACTATACGGTTCATATTCTCGTATAATTGAACGTCAGAGAAAGAGCTCTCTGAACTTGTTTGATTAAGATAGAATAGTAGAGTGTGGAAAGAGTAAGAAACAATATCAATTACTGCGTTAAGATTACTTCCCTCGAAATTCTGATCAGTAAATGAAATTGAGCTATTATTATTAAGTCTATCAATAATAAGATCTCGCATGCTCTGAGCATCAAAAGATGCATAGCTATTAACTGGTAAATTAAATTCTGTAATATCTGCCATAATCAGTTGTATCTAAATCCTTGAGTATCTAATACTCCTTTTATATCTGTGTATAAATTATTTAATTCCGGAACAGTAATACTCATAGTTACAATGTATTCATTATTATTCTCTTTTGCTACTATATCTATAGAGTTTAAAATTACTCTGGGTTCATATAGGGGTAATTGTTCTAAAACAGCATTCCCTATCTCTCTTGCTGTTTCTTCTGAAATAGGTTCAAATAGATATTGACTCAAATCCAGACCAAAAGCAGGATTAAGAATCTTCTCACCTGGTTTGGTATTAAAAATATTTCTTATAGATGTTTCTATTGCTCTAACATCATAATCTATATTAACATCCTTTAATTGTGTACCAGGATCACTAAGATAGTTATTAGATAATGATGATTGTAACTTAAAATCCAAATGTAGATCTGCGTATACATATTTCTGCGCTCGATCTTTAGTAGATTGGTCTGATAAAAAATCTAGATTTATAGCCATTTTAATTATTTAATAATAAAACAAAAAGCATAAATAATTAAAATGGGAAAATTTAACGAAATATACGAAGAGGTATACCAACGCTATGAGAAGACTAGCGCTATTCCCGGAGACTACGTAAAAATACGTTCTAATGTAAAAAGCTCCGACTGGTATAAAAACTTAGACGAAGCCAGGAAGGGTTACGTAGATAATATTATTCAATTACAGGAAGCAGGTAAATTCATCCTATTCAGTGCTATAAAGTCTACTCAGTATGAGACTAACGCGCTCGGATCAAAAGAGTTTATTGCTGATATTACTGTAGAAGAAGCTCCAGGGTTTTACAATAATGCTCTATCGATACCTATTGAATTAGTCGAATTTGATGAAAAGGGAGATGTACATAGGGGTACTAGAACAGATAAGACCAATGAAAAGGAAGAAAAGATCAACCACAAACCAGAGCCAGTAACCGATCAAAAAGTTGAAATCGGTAATAGCTCTAAGCATGATGGTGGAGATTATAAGTTAGCTACTGAGAAAAAAAGCTATACTTCAAGTTACTTGCCTAGCTAATTCAATTAAACAGGTATAAAAGTTAATCTCTTTATCAATAACAATATTATTCCTATAAAAGTATTCAGAGACTGTAATCATACAGTCTCTGTTTTTTTGGTCTGATAGCTTTAGTTTATTGGAATACAGAGCATCAAATAGTACTTTAAATAAAGTATCATAATCATTTCCAAACGCGCTCTCGCTTTCGATTATATGCTTACGTACTTTGTACATGTCATTACTCTTAACTAACGAGAGACACTTGTCTACAACGTTCTCTGCTGATATAATATTACTTGATTGCTTACCGGTAATACTATACTTCTGAATAGTATTAATACATTTACGTAAATCAGGATAAGACTTATTGATAATTTCAGTTAAATTAGTTTTATCAATATCTACCTTCTCCTGACTTATAACATGTAATACTCTCTTAATATACTCTTCTTTAGGAGGATTGAATAGAAATACATGACATCTGGATTGTAGAGCAGGAATAATCTTATGCTGATAATTTGCAGTAAGTACAAATCTAGCAATATCATGATACTCTTCCATACTATTACGCAATGCCTTCTGCGCATCTAAGCTTAGACCGTCACACTCATCAAGTACAATAATTTTAGTAGTACCAAATATACTTTGAGTTTGCGCGAAGTTTAGAACTTTAGTCCTAATAGTATCAATACCATTTTCATCCGAAGCGTTGATATATAGATATTGAGCTTCAAGAATATCACTAACAATAACTTTAGCTAGAGTTGTCTTACCAACACCCGGTGATCCAACTAATAGTAAGTTAGGTAGGTTACTTGTTTCTTTAACTCGATCGAAATAAGCTCTCTTATCATCAGAGAGTACAATATCATCTAATGTAGTTGGCCTATATCTCTCTACCCAGATGTCAGTAATATCCATTATGCTCCTCCTGTTGAACCAAAACCATCTTCGCCGCGATCTGTATCAGATACTTCATCAGTAAATGATACTGCGCTATCAATATTTTGGTATACAGCGATTTGAGCTACTCCAGAACTCTTGGGTATAATTACATCTTTATCTCCAAAGTTATAAAGCTTAACTCCAAGGTCACCCCTGTAAGGGTTATCAATTACTCCTAGATGAGGCTGTAGACTATGCTTAAATCCAAGACCAGATCGAGGTTCAATTCTAAACCAATAACCAGGAGTAATATCTGCAAGGGTGAGACCCACTGATACTACAGCGCTACCTTTCGCGGGAATAGAAGTATCTTCTACAGCAAATAAATCATAACCAGTATCTCCAGTTTTAGAGTCTGGATGCGCTTTGCGAGGAAGGATTGCATCGTCATTTGTTTTCTTAAATTTAATTTCACAAGCTGGAGAACTCTGCCAGTTAGAAACCCATTTAGTATTACTGTTATCACTCATATCAAAATCTATTATATGTTTTCCTAAACAGTAATCAAGTTGTTATTTTAGTTATCCTCTCTTAAATACTCCTATGGATGAAGCTAACGATATTATAGCACAGCTTAAAGAAATTCCAAAAGAAGCAAAACAGATAACTAATAAACAAGAGTTAGAGCCTTTAGAAAAAGAAAAGGTGGAACAGTTTATTATAGACCAATCTGCAAAACTTATTCAGGATAGTATGGAGATGATTAACAATATGAAAGAAGTTGTTTTTCATGTTCCAGATTCAGATAACGTATCTTCTTTAGCTGAGTTAATTAAAGCATCTACTGGGGCAATAGAAACACTTAATAAACTTGTAGCACAGGATAAGAAATCTCAAACTCAAATACAAGTAAAGCATATGGATATTCAATCTAAGCAGGTATTACAAGATAGTGAGCAAGAGCATAAATTAAAAATATCCCGGGAAGATGTTTTAAAAAAACTCATAGACGGTAAAGATGTAATAAATGTAGATACACAAGAACTATCCGAGTAAATCCTCTGTATTGAATTTCTTATCTTCTTGTACTTTATTACCTAGTGTGTCTACCTTTACTTCAGTACCTTCTACATCTTGAGAGAAAGTTACTGGTATAACGGATTGTATATTGTTTAGTTTGTAATTAAAAACATATAATAAAACTTCATACAAATTGCCAACATAGTCAGCTACAAGCTCTAGTAGCTCAGGTTTGTTTTCTGTAATTCTCTGTAGGTGTAAATAATCTGTAGTCAAATTAGTACCATGAGCAGAGTCTTGTTGAGCTCCATTAAAAATTTTATTTATGTTTTGATTAAACAAGCTGTTTACTTTAGTGCTCGAATTCAAGATATTTGATTGTACATTACTATTAAGCTTGTCTTGTAGGATAGCAGTCAATGGATTAGGTATTGCAGAGTCAAACTCAATATCATCTACCGTAGTATATCTCGCACTTACATTCTCGTCTTGTCTAAATATATTACTTATACTATCGCTAAAGTTTTGTAATATTGTATCTTCAACATTAATCAAACCCTTAAGCTCTTCTTTCACTTTGGGGTGAGTCGCTTCATACTTATCAATCCAAAATACAATAAACTCTGGTTGTAAATCTTCTATCTTTGATAAGTTATCTTTCCAAAAATTTGCTTCTGATGTTATAGGATCTGCTTTTTGTTTGGTATTGAGATAATCTATATATAGCTCAAGTTCATCCTTATATGTAGTAAATGCTTTATTATTACTAATAGAATTTATTTGAGAGTCAGCATTACTAGTAAGTCTAGTATTAACTAACTCATGAACTAATGTTTTTGATGGTACTTGACAACTCATTTTAATTCATGGAATTTAGTACAGACAATCTCTGAACCAAAACTATTTTGGGTTAATGTATGTTTTAAAGCAGTTACAAACCAACCACCGTTTAATTTCTTACTAGTTTTATTTTGGTAGTTAGTTTCATAATTTATATTAATAAAATTACCTACATTAATATTATAGACCCCATCAGTCCTCATAGATAACATAGTAGATAAATTCATTAAATTTTTTAGTAAATTATTCCTTCCTTCGTATCGCGCCGTATTCAAATCAGATGTTGTAGAGTACATAGATCTAAATATTTTATTATTTTTTACCGATGGACTTTCTTCTCTTACTATATCTGTTTTTTTATTTAAGAAGTTTTCTCTTATATTTTTTGTTAAAGACTCTACAGAATTATCTTCACTGAAAATATTAAATTCTTTATTTTTGAAATCGTAGTTTATAACTTTATGATTAATTATATTCTCTATAGTATCGATACTATTCTCATTATATAAATTATAATCATTTACTTTATAACTTATTACCGTATTTGTATTTTCTCTTATATACTCTTCTCCTATAATAGTAAAGTTACCTCCAAAATTATCTACATTATTTAAATTCATGTAATTGTTATACATCTCTTGTAAACTATATAAACCAAATTGATTATCTCTTTTTAATAATAAAAGTGTATTATCATTTTGATCTACAGACTTATCTAATAAGTAACTAAGACCATCTAATCTAGAGTCATTGAAGTTTGTAGTATGATTTGTTTTACTATTAGATATATACCATTTATCTTCATTTACTAAATTTACAGTTAAGGAATCCTTTATTAACTCTTTAACAGCATCACTTACATTTATTTGTCTATCTTTATCAGATAATTGAGTAGTATCTCCTTTTAATAAACTTGAAGTTGAGAAGACTGTTTTGTTATTTCTTAGAGTATATAACGAAGAATCTTCTACAAAGAAATTCTTTACTTTAATATTATTTTGAGTCTCAGTTGACTCTTCAATTATAAAAAGGATATAAGTTTTTACTGTAGATTGAAAATCAAGATTTAAAATAAGTAAATTCTCACCAGTTTCAGCTAAAGTAAAATCACCTTTATTATTGGAATCAGGTACACTTAATAAATCAAATCTATTATTATCATTTTTAAGTTTTATTACTCCTTTCTGAAATGGAGTGCTAATCTCTTCTTCTAAAATAAAGCTTATAAAATTATCTAGTGGTATAGATATACTCTTTGCTTTGTTATATAGTGTTAGATCAAAGCCTACGCGCTCACCATCAATGGTAATATAATCTTTAACAATATTTTCGTTTTTAATTTTAGGCATTATTCAACTCTATAATTGTGTTAATTATATCTTTTACGAATTTTGATTTAATTATCTTTAATCTCGTACCGGGGGTAATTACATCAACCGGATTAGTTATATTATTAGATAATAAAATTAACCACCATAAGTTTTGAGTACCATAAACATTATAACTAACAGCTGTATATGGTAGCTTTTGATTAATAATCTTATAATCAAAGATACTAGAATCTAACTCTTCAGGAAATTTTATCGTCTTTATAATATTATAAAAGAAATAATTATTATTAGTTCCCATATTGAATATATTTTCGTATCTATTATCTGATAGATTAGATAACTCATCTATATCATTATGTTTTTTATTTAAATCAATTATTTTCATTCTGTTGAAGTAGTTACTGATGTATTATAACTGTTTAAAAATAAGTTTTTAGTTTCAGGTAATAAACTAGTAAGAGTTATACTTACGTTAAATGCTTCTGGAATTAAAGTTTCTGTTGATTGTTTATTATCTGTAGATTCTTTATTATCTTTTACATTAAGACTTATCTTTCTTGGTTGGGTATTACCTAAAGCTGTTACTACCAACTTACTCATAAAGCTATATAAGTAATGAAAAACCCCAGGAACATCTGCTCTGTATATAACAGGTGGGTCGAAGAATAACCTATTTCTCTTATTAGGTAAATTCTGATATAATAATAAAAATATTAATTCCCAGTTTTTCTGGTAAGATGGAACTCCTTCCTTATCTGTAAAACTATCATAAGTATTATCTAATATAAAATTTATTATCGTACTAGGGCCATTACCATCACCACCATACTTATATGATTTTGCGAAATCCATAGCAAAGCCAGTTGTTAATTTACTTCCAAACGTATTCATCATATCATATGGTTTCGCAGCTAAAGACATTATCTCGTTGAGAACTTTACTACCTTTATCCTCACCAACACCTGGAGAATTATCGAATGTACCACTTCCATATGTTGTTGTAATACTCTTCCAGTCTCGAGAAAAATACGGTATACGATATCTAAAATTACTCTTTAACACCCCATATATATCCTCATACGCTTTCATGTAAGCTGCATTTCCTACATCTATACCAGATCCAACAACAGCAAATGAATTTATTAGGCTCTTTGTACCAGTTACTAAGGGGTTTTTCAAATTCTCTACAACAGAATCTTGAATAAAATCGCTATTTTCTAGGTTACCTATACTCTCTTTTATTGAATTAATAAAATCCTTACCACCTGGTATAGCATTTGCGGCTGTATTCGCGAATCCAGCCGCGGCTCTAGGTAGTACAGAATATACGTTTCTAATATTAGATAAGAAAGCAGGTTGAGTAATATAATATTCGGTCAGACTTAATGTTGGTATCTGACTTACATTAATATCATTTCTTATAGTTTTCGTCCATTTAAAATCTTTTGTAACGTTAATTAAACCGTTAGTTATAGGCTCTGGTAATGGCGCCATTTCCTCGTCGACTGATATATTATTAACAATCGCGTTTCCAGCTGTTTTACCCTTCAACTCTGGATTTGAATTTAAATAAAATAAATTACTCATTATCTATTCCCTCTTCTAATAGTATTACCGTAATCTGATCCTGGAGCTGTTACTGTTGTTTGATTGATTGTTGTATTATTGGGTGGTGGTGGATAATTCGCATTTTTATGTCTTTCATCCATTTGCTGTTTTATACTCTCATTCAATCGCTGATCTTTTAGGTTCTGGTCTACTATAGGTTCTGCGTTTAATTTTTCCTTCTCAGCAAGAGCGGCATTTCTTGCCTTGTTACGCGCAAGTTTCGCTTCTAGGTCTCTTGTTTGTTCCTCGCCAGAAGATGCATTCGCCTGTGCTTCTCTCATATCAGCTACTTCTTGACCTGCCGCAGCTATAGTTTTAGTATTATTATTAAAAGCATACCAGGCTTTACCAAGCATACTCTTACCTTCCATTTCTTTAACAATACCCCTTAAGTATTCCTTCCTTTCGTTAGGAGACATTGCTGCAATCTTAGCTGCTTCCGCTGCTTCCATACCTGCAGATAGTAAAGGTAATCTCTTTACTATTGCTCCTGCACCCTTAAATACCGCTAAAGCAGACTTCACACCTGGTACAAATTTGGCTAGAGTTCCAGCTCGGCCAGCTACTCCTTTGACAATACTACCTGTTTTTGAGGCTAGATTTTTCGCGGCCTGCGCTGTTTTACTTGCGAGGTCCTTGCCTTTATTTATAATATCTTTACCCGTCTTAAGAGCTTTCGCGCCTAGATTCTTAGCTTTACTTATGAGACTTTTACCAACCTCAAGAACTTTACCACCTAGATTTTTAATGAAATTACCTAGTTTACCCGCAGCTCCTTTGATTTTGTTACCGAAATTTTTAATTGCGTTACCGGCTTTTGATGTAGCATTTTTGAATGCATTAACAATTTTAGGGAATCTTTTGCTTATGTTGTTGAATACATTTGAACTTCTTGACTTAATTGCATTCCATGCTGCTTTCGCTCCGTTAATCGCTTTTCCAGCTAATTCTGGTAAGGCCTTTATAGTATCATATAATCTAGTAAATGGTTCAAGGAACGGAGATACAGCAGCTGCAAGAACAGCTCCCGCCGCCATTAGAGCCGGTACAGAGAGATATTTAAAGAGACTATCAATAAGACTTGTTTCTTTGTCTTTGTCTTTGTCTTTGTCTTTATCCTTGTCTTCTTTATCTTTTGCGTCTAGATCGGCTAGCGCTGTGGGGTCAGATTCAAACTGACTATTAATAGCCTTATCGAGTAAATCCCTTTGACTCTGTAATATCAACTTAATTTCATCTAATTTGCGTACTGTTGGTGATTTAGATGAATCAATTTGAGAATCCCCCTTACCTGTCTTTACTTCTTTAATTAATTTACTAGTAACTTCCCCTAGACCACTCTTTAAAGAGTTAGACTGAGATATATTGTATCTCACGCTTTCATTAATAGACTCAAGTACCCTATTGCTTTTCTTTTGGCTTTTTTCTTGATCGCCTAATAATTTTAAAATTTTTGTGTCAACAGCCATTAAAATTATTTAATTGGAACATAAACATTTGGTTGAGAATAAATAATTTTATGGCAGATATTAAGCAGACTATACAGGATTTCTACAAAGTCGCCCAGACTAAAGATTTCTCTCGTAACTATCAATTTAGGGTATTAGATGTTTCCAACAAGGGAGCGTCTATTTTTACAGAAGATCAGTTAGTTTACGCGACGACCGCAAAAATACCTGGTAAAAAAATTAAACCTGTTCCAGTACCATATTCAGGGTTTAACTTTAATATACCAGGTCCAGTAGAATATAACGAAACAACAGGATATCAAATTACATTTTACCTTGACGCACAGAGCTCAGCGCGAATAGCAATGGAGAACTGGGTTCAAGAAACATTTGATGAGAACACTTCTACCGGAGACCAAACTCTTCATAATGATAGTACTATTACACTAGCTCAACTTGATGGCGAGTTCGAAGTTATTCGTACTTATAAGTTATTTGGCGTGTTTCCTATAGAAGCAGGTGATATTGCTTATACTATAGGGGCTGCTGATGGTACCATCATATCATTTAATGCAACGTTTGCATACCAGTTCTTTAAGAGAGATAACGAAATAAATCAAGTGCTTAATAAAGTTGGTAAACTAATTTAAGCACTAATAAAAAAGCCTGTATCTGTCTCAATATTAACTTTGTATAAGTTATAAAGCTTAGAAGTGATTTTATCGACCTTGTCGTTGATATTATCCAAAGCTTTATAACTTACTACATTGTATACCTTCTTGAGATCTTGTACAGTCTCGGCTGTTGTAGATTGTTCTCCTACTTCAACAGTTATATCTTTAACAAACTTAAAAACTGTGTAGAATAAGACATCAGCAGCATTATTCCTGCACAGTTTTATTACTGCTTGTATTTTTTCAAAATCAGGTAATTCGAAATTTACAGTATATTTTACACTACCGTCTGTGAAATCTATCTGCTCTGGTAACTCAAAAGAGCTAATGTTTTCATATACATTATCAATAGAGTCCTTTAATGGGTTGTTTTCATAAGTATCATTTTCATTGTATCTGATATATAGAAGTATAAACAAAAAATCTAAATAACTTAAGTTAGTATTAACGCGATTCTTAACTAATTTAATCAAATACTTATAGTAATCTAATACGATTTCATTGCTGTCAGTTTTAGTAAAAATATTGTTTATTGTATTTAAAGATGCAATATCATATCGTTTTACTTCTACTTCTTCTTTACAATCTGGGAGAGTAATTTTGCAATTATTATTACTCTCAATAAGTTTAATGATGTTATTTATCTGACTCATCGTATAGTTCTTTTAATAATTTATAAAAAATATTAGCTTGTTCAACTGTAATATAATTAAAATCTTGAAGATTGAAATTACCTTCTTTTATTAGTATAAGTTTTATCTTAGTTAGATATTCTATATCATACTTACATAATGTAACAAATAAATTTATTATACCTTCTAAAGTAAATTCAAACTTATTTCTGTATAGCTCATTCTTTGTATAATATAGATAGACGTTGTTTAAATTAGATATGACGTTGTTTTCTATATAATCATATACTTCTTTATACATAGCGATTGGCATGTTTTCTACCAATTGTATGATATCATCATCTTTGAGCTCAAACCCATCTACAGACTTTATACATGTAAGTTTATTAAGTTCGAAATTTTTATACTTTATAACAGGGAATCCTATCTGTAATTTTAAATTACCTACTATAACATCATGAGTTTTATCTTCCGGTAAGTTTACTAGAGAGTCTTTTCTGTCTAAAATTATATCTCCTTTGAAATTATCTACAGAAACATTTACTGATATTGTTTCTTTATTTTCAAATAAAGTATTTTTGAAGTTGAGTAATAACTCATTAACATTGTTATATTTGCTGCAGAATTCAAAAAGACCTTCAATATTGTTATTAACTATAATCTTAGTAACATTTTCTACATCATTGTATGTTAGTAAGTTTAGCTTCATATCTATTGAACTTCCATTGTATTTTCTGTTTTATAGGCTTTGAGTCATTAGCATATTCGTAGTTATCTGTATTTTGACTATCAATAGGTATACAATCGTAAAAATTGTATTGCTTTCTTATTATAGATTTTTGAGTTTTAAAAAGGCCAGAAGAATTTATTCCTTTACCTAGAAATACAACCGTGACATTAGTATAAAGTTTATTATCAAAACAACCATTTCTAGATATTAAACGTATCCATGGTTTAAAAATAAAATCATTCAAACTAAGATTGGTATCATAGAATGTAGTCGTTAGTCCGGTTGAATTGTATGTTCTACCTTTATTAACTGTAATCGGTATATAACCGTTAACTGTGGATTCATGCGGAAGCAGCTGCATATCGTTCTTATCATCTGGTAAATCAACCCCAGTAGTTAATGCTTGAATTTTATTGCCTTGAAATATTTCTTTTGTATTAGATATACCTATCCTACTATCTTCTCTCGCTTCTCCCATACTAGAATATATATCATCTTTTAAATCTATAGGAATTTCATAAGACACATAAAATAAATTAGAGTCAGATATTGTGGTGTCAAACTCAAGTAATCGATTATAGAATTCCATTATAATTCCATTACTCGCGTCATTTGTTTGGTATTCTATGCCCCTACTCATTTAAAATATTTATAAAAAAAGCTCGGCTTTCGCCGAGCTTTGCAATGTTATATGAATGGGTTTTTTACTGTCCTACTATTTCTTCAAAGTTAACATCATTGTTAACAGCGTAGAAGTTAACGAGAATAAACTCTGCAGCACGAACTGGTTTCAAGTAGATATCTACTATCAATTCATTATTCTCAATTCTTGCGGAAGTATTATTCCTTTCATCACATACAATCAAGTAATCATAAACACCCTCAGTTTGCTTACAATTCTCAAATATAGGTGTTAAAGTATTAACAACCTTTGTACGAGTTAAGAATGTATTCGGCTCGAAGATGAATGACTTGAGAGTTGTTCTTGTACGTTTCTCGAGATCCAAGAACAATCTACGAACATTAACTCTATCGAATGCTGTAGGCTTACGTTGTAATGTCTTTTGACCAAATACAATAATACCTTCATTAGGGAATTGAGTTACAGGATTAATTGCAACTCTGTATAATTGATCTCTTTGACGTTGTGTTGGACTAATCGCGATATCATTTGCTTGAGTAACAATACCTCTTGAATAACCTGCAGGTGCATACCAAGGAGCGAAGTTAGCATCGTTTCTTGCATATATTCCAGCTGCATTTCCAGAGAATGGAATCCATATCTGTTTATCAGAGATTGAATCATATGTTTTAATCCAGTTACCATAAACTACAGCAAAGTTACTATTAGCTGATCCAAACTGATGTCGGAATGGCCAATAAACATGTTGACTGAAGTTTTTAGACTTGTCATCCAATATCTTACCATTGTCACCTTGTACGACAATATTACGTAATACATCAGCAATGAATACATGGTCTTTACGAGTTTCTCTTGCGAACTGTTCGAACTTATTGAATATCTCCCTGTAGTTATCTCTAATTGAAATAGCATTGCCTGCAGTCTTCATATTCTCGTTAAGAGTATAAAAACCAGTATTAGCAGTAGGGCTACCTAAGTCTAAGAATGCTGTATCCTCGAAAGCACCAGCATTCTTTACTGCTGTATCACTTGAATATTTCTGATTTACCCAAACAGTGCCAAGACCAGCTTCGATTGAGACATCAACATTAAACTGATCTACATTAGATGCAATATCGAATATTCTATCAAGCTTAGCTGGAATACTACCTAAGTTTTTAGATGCATTCGAGACATCAGCGAAAGCTCCTAATCCAACTATACCTGTATCTTTAGAATAATTAGTTGTTTCTCCGATTTCATGATCTCTGAATTCCTCCATGATCTCAGCTGTTTCATTATCATATGATTTTTCAGTATGTACTCTAACAAACTTCTTAGGAGCTTCAGAATTAGAGGATGTCCAGTCACCAGCGTGTTTACTGATATAAGGGTTAACTAAAACTTTAACGTTAGCAGATGCATCATCTTGTTCTTCTAAGAAGAATGATTTCCTTTCTCCGCCATTCGCATTTTGTACTTTTCTAAATGAGTTAAGAGAACCAGTATAACCTTCAGCAAGGAAATAACTTAACTTTAGATCTGTATTAGAGAATGGGGTAACACGCGCTTTAAATACACCTAATGAAATAGTATCAACGAAATCTGCTCCGTTAATATTGAATTGAGGTATTTCTTCTAATGTTCTACTAACTGAATTTGCATTAGAAGTACTAGATGCACTTAGACTATAATCTAGCCTTGAAGTAGGTACCGTAGTAAATTCTGCTGGTTTTTTACTTCCAGAAGACGCAGCAACATACTGATTACCAGCACCGTCAAAATCAGTTGCAGGGTTAATATTCGCACCGTCGATAATACCAACATAATAACCTTCGAAGTTATTATTAACAGTTGTCTTAGCCTTATTAAGTACTATTAGACCAGCACCGGAAATACCCCCAGTTGCAGTCAATTGACCTGATGAGAAGTCTTTTGATTGACCTACAGCAGCATCATTTGACCATGTCAAATTACCATCTAATGCTTGATGATAAGCAGCTTGATCTAGTTCTACTAAAGTAGGTGAACCTAGGATATAATAATCAGCAGCTGATAAACTTACCGCATCTCCACTGAGACTAATACCATTTGAACTATAAGCTACAGCTTTAACGATTGTTTGCGCTGATACAGCACTTAAATGTGTTGCAATATCAGCTCCAGATATTGTACTTACAGATGCAGCAGTAACTCCCAGGGTTCTCGTTGTAAAATTAGTATCCCCGTTACTATCTTTAGTAATTAACTCTACAGATACTTCCATTCCGGTATTAGGCACTAAATCAGATATACCAGTAAATGTTAACGTAGCTCCACCTCCAGAAAATGTAAATTCTGTAGTTTTAGGAGACACAACAGGGTATACTAATGCTGTGTACTTATTGCTTGCATCTGATAATCCATCACCAGCGCCATAAGGCAATCTGGATACATAAACATGTGCATCACTGTTAAATACCTGCTTAACACTGTGATAGAAATATCTTTCAGCAGAGTTAGTGGGTTTTCCGTAAATTTCTTCAAAATCAGAAAATGTACCAACATTTAACACTTCATCCGTAGGTCCTTGATTTGAAAAACCAGGTATAAATACACTAGTTCCTATAGGAGCCGCGGGTCTCTGTGTCAAGTCGATTTCTCTGATTTCGATTCCAGGAGATTGTATAGTTCGTCTAGACATAGTTGTAACTTTCTTTAATTATTTATTGTCCCTTAATGGAAAGTTAGGATTTATTATTAGTTGAAATGCATAGGAAATAAGATATAATATAAATATATGAGAGGAATAATTCTAGCTGGTGGTTCTGGTACGAGAGTGTATCCAAATACAAAAGTATTATCTAAGCAGATTTTACCTGTATATGATAAACCAACAATATATTACCCGTTATCTACATTAATTAATCTAGGAGTAAAGGACATACTTATTATATCTAATCAAGTAGGTACCTTTTTAGATATATTTGGGGATGGATCTAGTCTAGGTCTCAATATTACATACAAGGTCCAGAATGACCCTCGAGGAATTGCTGAAGCATTAATTATCGGAGAGCAGTTTATAGGAAACGAAGACGTGGTATTAATATTAGGAGATAATATTTTTACAGGCGTTGGGGAGCCTTTGTGTAAAGGCACATCTAAGTTAAGCTCTACAATTGTAGGATATAAAGTTAGTAATCCACAGGATTACGGAGTTGTGACATGTACTGATAATTTAGTTGTATTGGACATTGAAGAGAAACCCTCTAAACCTACTAGTGATATTGCTGTTACTGGTTTATATTTCTATGATTGTACTGCGCCAGAGAGAGCTAAAAATCTAAAGCCATCAAGTAGAAATGAACTAGAAATTACAGACTTAAACAGAGATTATATGGATTCAGGCGAGCTAGGATTGACAATACTAGGGTCTAATCATGCTTGGTTTGATACAGGAGATAACGATCAAATGTTTGAAGCTACTATGTATATCAAAAGTATTCAAAATAGAACCAATCAAATGATAGGCTCTATTGAGCTTGAATCATATAAAGCTGGTAATATTACTATTGATGAACTACATACAATATTATATAATATGCCTAAATGTAAATATAAGGAAAATATTATTAGAGTAATTTAACTTCCATTCTCGTGAAACTAAATGAACTTGAAGAGGTTATCTCGCTATTATCATTATAGTTCCAGGTAATCTCTGCCAAGTTTGTAGGAAATGCACCAATATAATCAAATTGTATTTTCCTATTTTCATATTCATCCAAACCAAAAACAGTAATATTAGATGCATATGCATTTAAATAAGAATGGCCTTTTATATCAATTATATTGTCACTATTGAAGTTACCTGTTTTAACATCATTTAAAAAATCCAACCACTTATATATCACCCAATAGTTTTTATACTCATTATCGATTTTAAAATTAAAATCAAAACTACCTGGAGCTTGTCTTACATGAGAGCTAACTTTTACGCTTTGAGCTCCATATGGTAATGTAACCTCAGGAATATCGAACGAAGGTGTTAGAGTACCGAATATACTCATTTCTAAACTATTAGCATTTACTCTATTATTGTTACGAGATATATTATCATTTATCTCTTTCAATCCTTCAGGTAGATTGAGAACAAGAATAAACTTATCGTTTCTATTTTTATTAAGTGGTGATTGATTCATTATAATACTTCCCAGCCTTGTGCAACAAGATCATCTATCTCAGATGGATCCTCACTAATATTTATATCTTGAAATACTACATTAGGTGGTTGCCATGTATCAGCTGCATTTTCGGTTTTATAATCATTTAAAAAACCTTTAAAGTTTTGATGGACAAATTCAGATAAAATTATATTTCTCGGTTTTCCATTATCATCTAATTCTACAACATCATAGTATCTCTGCACTAAAGCGCTATCAAGGATCATTAAAGCCCATATTAGAGACATAACTCTATCATCATCATAACCAGGCTTTGCGCACCACGTTCCGTTAGGTTTACGTTGGAATGCTTTTAGTTCTTGTATTGTCTCTTTACTTCTAAACAGAATACATTTTAACTCATGGACCCAATATCTCATATTCATAACACCCTTATATTTGGTATTAGTATGAGCATATACTCCCATTCTATCAAATTTAAATTTACCTGTTCTGGGACTGTAACTTACAATATTAGGGTATCTATAATTTTGATATAATAAATCTACAACCTGAGCTCCGCTATTATTCCGTTCTATTAAAACAGGAGGTGAACCCCAATGTTCACAGATATCATGTACCTTAGTCGCGAATTCATATGGGTTAATTGTATTACTACAATACTCTGCAACTTGTTTAATATTTGTAAGATCTGTAATATCTAAAATTTGTATAACAGAACTATTTTTACCTACTCCTTCAGCAACATCAACTCCAATAGTATAGATAGAATTCACATCTGGTACTTCCCATACTCTATATGCCCCATCTTCAAATATATGTTTAGGGTCTTGTATTTCACTCTCGAGCTTCAAGAAATACTCTTCATCAATAAATGTATCTCCTGCCTCAATAAACTCACAATCAAATTCCTGTCTGAAAGCTTCTTCGCTTCCGATAGATTGTATAGTTTCTTTTTTCCATTTTTCATCTCTACCTGGTATTTCATACCACATCATCTTTTCTGCGTACCAATTGCTCTTATTATTTAAACCATCCATGTATAGCTTATAAAATAAATTATCAGTACCATTAGGGGTAGAGGCTATGAAGATTTTAGATTTTCTAGAAGAAGAAATAATAGGATAAACAGATTTCCAAAAAGCATCTACTAAGTTATTAGGAATAAATGCTAACTCATCAAGAATAAGAACATTACAAGAATCACCACGCCCAGCATCAGAACTCGTTGTACTAATACCTATACTACTACCATTAGCTAATTTCATAGAGGTTTTACCATACTCTATAACCCCAGGCTTTAGATAATTAGGTAACATCTCATAGGCAGTTCTAATACGAGAGAAAATATTGATTGCTGTTTGTTCCTTATTCGCTACAACAAGTATACGTTGGTCTTCTTGAAAGCATGCTATCCATAGCGAATATATTGTCATCATCGTTGTCTTGCCAGTCTGTCGTGATGCTAGACAAGCAACAAATCTATTGTCGCGCAATGATCTTAGTACTCTCTTTTGACTCGCATAGAGAGGTATCTTCATTTTACCTTTATCGAGGTTTACAATGAAGAAAAAGTTTTCAGCGAAGTATAGGATATTCTGTCGAGTCTTTTTCAACTCTCTTACCATTTTAGGAGTCCATTCGAACTCCATATTTGCAGCAGGTAAACTCTTATTACCTAGATAATATTTATCTTCTTGTTTTTTCGGCATGTATCTATTTTAAATAATTAATAGATTTCTTAATATTATCTATCTCTTTCTTTGCTTCTTTATACTGCTTAAAGAGATCATCCTTTACAGGGAACTTCATAATAGAGTTACAAGTAGGGCAAGCCGCTATAGGATTTTCAATTATAAAATCTATAGTTATATTGAGAGGAGAACCACAACAGGGACAGGGTATACCAGCTCCTATCATTTTGAACTTATATCTTGTATAAGTAGATCTTCAATTCTGGAAACTTCTTCTGGTTTATCAGTAATTTTAAATTTTATCCTTACCTCAGCGAAGCCAGCAGCATCTTCTTTTGTTTTTCTCATATCAACCTGAATAGCATTAGTATTAAAAGGGTTGTATGGGTTCTTTTTTATTTGCTCAACTAGTCCGTACTTTTCACTAGTTTCTTTATTTTCTTGAGAGTCAAATATTTTAGCCTTAAACGACATTTCCATCTCGTCTAAGGCTAGTGTTTGATGATTTAATAAAGTATATAGCGGTACACTAACATCTTTATTATTAATCTTTAGAGTTTTACAAACAGGGGTACCGTCTTCGTTAAAATACTCTGATAATTTTTGTATATGACTCTTTTCGAGTATATCGGTCGACTTAACTATCGATAGCTTAATTGACCTTATCAGATTTTCTAACGAGACGGACTTCATAACATAATAATATATTACTTACTTGGATTAGCAACTACAGGCTCAATCATTGTGATGAGACTATCACTTAATTTTTTCATACCTTCAGTTTCAGGTAATTGCTCTGCATGTACTTTAACATCATACTTTGCGGTGTTGTCTGTCTTTCTCGTATTTTCCGAGTGAGTAGATACTTTACCATGTAGTTTAGATTCTACACTTAATCCCCACCAAGACTTATACTTAACGTCTACATCAACAGTAGTTTCAGTATCTTTGCTATCAGTATGAGAGTCATGTTGCTGTACCTCCATTGTGAACTCGATATCTGCAGATGTAACAGCAAGAGAAGGAAGCGGGATTAATGGTAACAGTGGTACCTTACTATGAAGAGTCTGTAATTCAGGTTCTGGGGCTCCTTCAACCTTTACATACCTATTAATTTCTACATCAAGAGATCTTGGTTTATATTTTCCGTCTTTTTGATCGAAACCAACTTCTTGAATGTACTTCCAAGTTACATCGTTTAGTTTCGCTTGTCCTTTTGCTATACCTACTAAAGGCGAGACGATTAGTTCTTCGATAGGTAGTCCTTTGAATTGATCTGCTATACTTGCCATAATTTAAAACTTTCATAGTTATTTATTAGGCTAGTAAAAAAAACAAATCTCAATAAATAATAATATGGACGCAGCTGATTATAAAGCACTTAATAATTTATATAATAAAGAATTCTTGTTAGAAGGTAAACAAGAAGATATAGAAGACCTTAAAAAACTTCACGATAACCCGGATGAAGCCTTTGCAAAGAAAAACTATGGAAGCGTTGAAGCTTACAAGAAGATGCTAAAGAGGAAGATTGCAATTAAAGATCAACAGATAGGGGATGATTTAATATCTACTATTTCTAATTTAAACGACGATGAATTTCAGAATTGGAAATCAAAATCATTTTTCGCAAAAACACCTTGGTCTAAATCTGAATTATTAGTTAAACTTAAAAAGAGCAAGAAAAATCGTGAGGATGTGTATAGTCTAAATGAAGCAGAACAACGTCCAGAGGATGAGGAAGACGCTGAAGAGATTATCGGCGACGGTCCAGATTCAGAAGGTGTAGATGAACCTGTCGACTCTACGGAAGATAAAAGTAAAAATAAAAAGGTACCAAAAAAGGAATCAAAAAACATAAATAATTTAAATAAGGTTAAAGTCATGACTGAAGATAAATCTATTTTTGATAAATTATTCGAACAAGTAATGGGAGAAGCTGAGGATGAAGACATGGAACTCGGCATTGACATCGATGGCGCTGATGACGAAGGTCTCGGCGGAGAAGAAGACGGAGATGTAACCATTACTCTAGACAAGGAACTCGCTACAAAACTTCATGAAATCCTAATGGATGTTCTCGGTGGAGAAGAAGAAGGTGATGAAGAGGGTGATGAAACAGGCGATCTGGATGATGGATTTGATGAAGATTCTGATCCTTTTGAGGAAGAAAATCATCAAACTAACGATGGTGCTAAGCCTGGTGTTGATCCATCCGATGGTGGTGGTAAAACATCTGAACCAGCTGGTGATTCATTAGGTGGTAAATCATCTGGTACTGGTGATGGTAAAGCTACAGATCAAGTCGGAACAAAAGCAACTAGTGACGGTAAGAAGACTGGTCATGACCCGTCCGGATTAACTAGTCCTGGTAAAAAAGTAGTAAAGAAGTAATTCTAATAAAAAAGTTATAAAGCGAAAGAGCTCCAAAACGGAGCTCTTTTTTTATAAATAATTATATGTTATTCGTTAAGTCATTTCTTGAAGCATTGAAGCCTATGAAGCTTCAGGGGTCAACAGGGTCTTATAGAAAAAAACAGAATCTATTAGCTGATTATGATAGATCTGACCCTAATTACCCTCAAGAATTAACGAGACTTAAGAAATTACATAAAGGTAGTTTCAATTTACTACCAAAAAGCGCCTCTAAAATATTAAAACTGTTCAAAATTACAGATTTAACAGATAGTAACCCACGTAATTTAGGTAATACAGGTATAACAATATCTGTAAGTAATGGTAATTATACGATAACAAAACAATGAGCGCCTATATTACAGACCAAATTAATGGAGTAAACTATTACAGTAATACTGGTAGATTTACCAATAAGACTAATAATACTAACGAACGCGAGAGACTATACAAAACGTGGTGGAGAGACCAAATCGCGCAATATGGTACGAGTACAACATATTTTACTCGAGATGCTACATTAAGCGCATCTGATAAATTTTACGGAGAAAATACTATAGGGGGATTTAAAGATGGTATAAGTTTAGTTATGGTAATGAATTTAACTGATAACTCTATTACCTTTTCTAAATTCGGTCTTACATCAGATGACGAAGTTGAGGCCTTAATAGATATAACTACGTTTCAGGAAACATTATCTAGTAACTATGACACAGATAATAATTACAGTATTGAACCTAAAGCAGGAGATGTCTTTCAACTAACAGAACTCGGTAATGATAGGATAAATGGCCGTAGTGGTAAATATTTTGAAATTACTGAGAGAGTTGATGAAAGTATAGCTACTATAAATCAACTCCAAGGCCATTATATATTTAAAATTAAAGCAAGAAGATACGACTTTTCTTATACTGATAATGATGTAGAAGAAACTGGGTCAGAACAAATTACTGATGATGCACTGAGTGGTAAAACAACAGATACAATACAAGATTATATTAATGATTTAGATACTGAGCAATCTTCTTACTTTAATTATGGTACTAATGATGATGTATATGGTGATTATTCTTGATGGAGTTTTTCATACTCTACATCTTTAAACATAGCCGGATATCTCTCTTTGATATACTTCTCTATAGGTAATGGTTTAAGATAGTTTTCACTTCTTTGTCCGATCATCTCAGCTTTCGCAGATATGAAATTCACAGCATCAAATAAGCACATCCATCGTGCTTCTTCTTCATTTGTTAGGTAGCTCATTTTTTGGTATTTTAGTTTTTACAATAGTCTTATATTCTATATTAAGAATGTTTGCTGCTTTGCAATGCGTGCATTCGAACTCGTTTGAGGTAGTGAGATCTACTCTTACGGTATTCAATTTCTTACACGCTTCGCAATTAATTAGTACATTATTAGTATTAATTAATTTTATAGCCTCGAGATTTTCTCTCTCAAGCTTCATTCTAGTAATATACGTTATAATACTATTATAAAAATAAAAGAATATAAACTGTAAAGTTGTAGAAACTATAAAAAAGGTCGTGAATGTTTCTGATGTAGTTTTGGAGCCTATATAAGCAATCGTGCTACTAACTAAAGCTACTACTATTATACTTTTAAGAATTTGTATCATTATTATCTAGATCTTTCGATATAGATTTTATGATCTTCATAGCCTTTTGCAACTTTAAATTTACTTTCTTTTTAGTTTCGTCACTATAGTTTGTAGCCGGATTATCATATAACTCTAGAGTTAATTGATGAGCATCACTAAGCTTAGCATATGCTGTACCAAGGGTCGTCACTAAAGCTTCTCCTGGGTAAGGAATCATGTTAGATGTTTGTTTATTATACTCTTCTGGACTGTTTTTAGCTATATCTGCTAATGTTTTCGTGATAGGTCTAGCACTACGAGCCGCAACATCTTTATAATACTTGTTAGTATATGTATATAAATCCTCGAAAAGTATGTCATTCATAATAAATATTTATATGAGTAAGTTCGAAAAAAAGTTTTTTTCTTTATTAAAAGAGCGAGAAGATGTAGACGCTCTCAATGCCGGACCAGAAGATGATGCAGCTTCTTTTGATAATTCATTAGATAATCCAGACGCTTCTGGTGATTTTGAAGAAGTAAATGAACCTAATGTAGACTACCAAGCTGATCTAGAAACCTTAAAAGGATGGGTAACTACAATAGAAGGATTCAAAACATATCTAAATGGGGAGAAAGGAAGTGTCATGGGAAGGCTTAAAGCTGAAGCTAAAGTAGGTACTTTATTCGATGATGTAAGCGATGCAACTAAAGCAAATATTTTAGATATTGCAGAGAGATTAGCGTCATTAAATGAGCAATTAAAGAATTTATACACAGAAAAACATAAATAATTAATACTATGGGAAATTCAAATCAATCGTGCAACCAATGTAGTTGCCAGAGTTCACCGAGCAGGTCCAGAAAAAGTAGCAAATCATCCACGGATTGTTGCACAGAAACAACATGTTTAACAGTAGAAACTACAAATAATGTCGGTGCTGGTACATCCGAGCCTGATTCTATTTTATGTGTGACAGATTCACGCATAACAATAGAAACTACAGGTAATGTCGGACCAGGTACATACGAGCCTGCTTATAATTTATGTGTGGACGATTCATGTATTCCAGATTCATGCAATACTAACCAATCACGGGGTGCTCAGAGATTAGCTCAGCGTCGTGGTCGAAGAGGGCGTTAAAGTAGGTTTAACTTTACAAGGCCTTCAACTCCCTTGTAACTATTACTCATAATAAAGGGCGAGGTAATTTCATCTCGCCCTCCTTTAATGCATATATCATTAAAGTCTTTGAATATTTTTAATTTTCTAGGCCATATAAAGCATGTATGACCTTCTTTTAAAAGTATCTCGGTTTTCTTCTTAGCTGATTCATCTATATGTTGATTATCTAATACCCATACTTTTTTATAAAACGCGCATTCGTTAATTTGCGATTGCTGTAATTCAGTAAAAGTATTTTTAGATGTACTCTGAATACCCCCAACCGCGACGCCATTTTTAACAAAGAATGAATCTATAGGGCCTTCAAAAATAAATATTGTATCTAGATCTGATTTAATATTATCAAAGTTAAATACAGATTTTTCAGCGTTTAACTTAGACAAATATTTCGGTTTACTATCTTTTTCGAATAGCTTTCTGCTTTGATAAAAAATTATATTTCTACCACTATAAAACGGTATAATAACTCTATCTTTATGTATATAGTCATCCTTACAATACCATATAGTCTTAGGTCTGTTTATCGCTGTATCTAAACGTCTCTCTTTAATGTAATCCAAGGCACTAGTGACTTTATCATCTCTTGAGTAAAACGCTGTCTGAGCTTTGTCTGATAGGTTTATACAGTCACCAGGAAGAGTATCTGTATTATTATCTTTCTCAATCTCTACATCTTTAGGTATAAACGTATGATCAGCGTTTTTTGCTTCTTTAATAACCTGGAATTGATTTATACCTTCAACTTCTGCAATCCACTTTAAGGGACTACCAGACCACCCACAGTTATGACAAAAGATAGAACTATCCTTTACAATATAGTAAAGACGTCTTTTCCTACCCCATGACTTACCTTCTCTACACAAAGGGCAACCACCTTCATAAATGTTGGTGGTTTTCTTATAACGTGGGTAGCCAGCGTTCTCATAGAATTTTTCTATGATATAACTATCGGGTATTACCTGATCCAGCATCTACTTTTCTTGTTTCTACTACTATCTTAGTAATGAACCTACCAGTAGAAGGGCAAGTGTAGTGAGCTTCTACTCGAATTTCGTTACCTACTCTGGTTTCTCTAATTTGAGGTCTTACTGTAGCTCCTGACCACGGGGATTGTATCGTTTTAGGTTGATTGATGTTCATCTTTGCAATATCTTTCTTTAATGTTATTTATGATATTTAAAATATTATTCTTCTTTGGTGAGAAGGTATGCTTCCATTGTTGTATATTTTCACATATAGATTTAAGACCCTCTTCTTCACACTTAGTAGTAAAGCTATCATAGTTTGGTTCTGTCTTGTTTTGATTATTATAATATTGAGCCCTATAAGTTATAGTCTCTTCTTCATAATAATTAAATCCATATTTTAAATCCATTAAACGTTTATTTCTCTCCACAATAGCTCTCTGATCTTTGTTGATGTTGACATTATCAAGATTGTAATCCCAGTCTTTTGTGAGCTTGAGGTATGTTTTTATACCAACTTTAGGAATACCTGGTATGTTATCAGATTTGTCCCCAGTAAAGCATCTAAACATTAGATAGTTTTTAGGGTTATCAATATCAGTTACTTCTTCAAAATTTTGGAGATTTATGATACTCTTAGTATTAGTATTATATACGGAAATATCCTCGCTGATTAACTGAAGCATATCTTTATCAGTCGTAATAATAATTTTTTCTCCTTCAACAATTTCAGAAAGCCAAGATATTGCATCATCTGCTTCCATACGATGTGGATAAAAATTATATATACCTAGGTCTTCAATCAGAGGTAGAATTTTTTCTAGACTATCAAAAACGTTTTTAAATTTTTCGTCCCCTCGACCACCTTTATATTCAGTATCGCAAATCTCAGCTCGGAAATTACTTTCTGGGTAAGCTAGTCTCTTATCCCAAACACAATAAATTTTATCCCATGGGGAAAACTTATCCGCGTATGATTTAAGGGTTCTAAGAAATATATATGTAGCAGCTATATTTCCTGGGTCTTGGTTTTTTGCTTTATAATTAGCAGCCCAAAAGGTCCTATATAGCAAATTATTTCCGTCAATCAGTAATGTTCTCATCCCACCAGTTTTTATTTTTCTTATACCATATTATAGTATAATCTAAGTCCCTTTCAAGAGTTTTCTCTAAATAAGGTAATTCATACTGGTGTTGTCTGGAGCGATTAACTAGGTATTTTAGTTTTTTTCCGTTGAGAGAATATCTGAAATCATGGCCTTTGCGATCTCTAACATATTCAATATACTCGTCGTAATTTTTGTTGGGCTTTACAGATGCTATAATCTTATGTACAATCAGGTTATTATTAATTTCGCTGTTTATATTATAGATAGGCTCTATATTATAAATCTCTCCCGCGGTTCCGTATAACATGGCATCATAAACTTGTTGACAATGATCTTTAACGTATATCCATTGTCTAGTATTTGTCCCGTTACCGTAAACAGGTATTTTTTCTTGAGAAAGAAGTTTATTAATTGCCACAGGAATTAGCTTTTCTGGATACTGCCGAGGGCCGAAATTATTGCAACATCTTGTAACTATAACGTCTTTTTTGTGGGTTGTATGAAAAGATAGAGCTATTAAATCAGCGGATGCCTTACTTGATGAATATACTGAACTAGGCTTTAATAGATCTTTCTCTAAAGATGGTTTTTCATTGTAACCTAATGAGCCGTAGACCTCGTCTGTACCAATCTGTACAAACCTCGTACCATTGAATTGATTGAGTAGATTATGAGTACCTACAACATTAGTCATTACAAAATCATTACCATCTTCAATGCTCCTATCAACATGAGATTGTGCGGCGAAGTTAACTATGTAATCATAACTCTCACTAAGCTCACAATCTACAATACTATCCTGGACGATGTCAAGATGGTTAGTTGTGTTACCGGCTTTATCAATTAACACACTCTCAGTCTTATTACTGACACAGTAGTCTTTAATATCTATAATGTCAATTATACAGTCACTACATTTATCGAGTAGTAACTCAGTAAAGTGTGAGCCAATAAAACCTAGGCCACCTGTAACAAGAATTTTTTTATTTTCAAGCATGTCTCTCTAAAGCCTCTCTAATTGAAGCTTCTTCTGTTGGTATTACAAAGCCAGTTGTCTCCATTGCGTATGATGCATCAAGCACACAATTCGATCTTTTACAAGATGTACTCTTATATAATTCATCTAACTCAATCCAATTCCAATTGGGATTCCATAGATTGAAATCATCAAGTATATCTACTATCTGTTTAGTGTTAAGTGGATCTGGATTGACTATATTATAGTTACCAGCTGGGAAGCCACCGACGTATTTATCTCTATTAATAAAGCTTGCTACAAAACCAAGTAAATCACTAACAACAGTCTTAGAGTTAGTAAAATCAATTAGGTTATTATATTTAAGAATCTTTGTCAGATAATTTTTAGACTCTGATACATTACCAGTAATAGGCATTCTAATACGAAAATTAAATACATTAGAGTAATTTTTGAGAGCTAACTCACATGCGTGTTTTGTCTTACTATACCAACTTGAATCAGGATTAGTGAGACCGTAATTAGGTTCATCTGTTTCTGTAAATATTTTTTCATACCCATCATATACACATCCAGAGCTAATATTAATTAATCGAGCACTGTAGTCGACACATAAATTTGCAATTGTTGTAGGTGTATTTACATTTAGGTGAAATGCATCAGCTTTATTATCTTCACAGCCATCAACGTTTGGCGTACCAGTATATCCAACGCAATTGATTACATAGTTAGGTAAAAACGAAGCAAATGTTGAATGCAATGAATTGTTTAAGGAAGCTGGGTGAAAGTATTTTAACTCACTAACTTGCTGAACAATAAATTCGTTATTTGTTTTTAAATGCTCTGTAAGTTTTGAGCCTACAAACCCGTTACCTATGATTAATATTTTACTGTTCATCCCCGTCGTTTTTTTGCTCTTGGTTACTAGGCTGAAATTTCATGTGTCCGAATCTATTAACAAGACACTCTATAGAATCAAAATCTTGCTCAGTTTTTCCATTAACGATAAGAACACTATCCCCGTTATTATCATACCCTATAACGAAATATGCTTTGAGGTATTCTCCTATATAGTTTTGTAAGATATCTAAGCCTGCAGTATTATTTTTTTCTACAGCATTAAGTATATCATTAAAATCAGATTTTTTGGCCATTTTCAGTTGGGTTTATTTTTCGTTCAATAAGGTGAGTAACTATAACTTCCATACTATCTGTTTTCAATTGAAAATTCTTTGGGAATAAATTTCCACCATCATTGAATTCAAACATTAAATCTTTATTAAAATCTTTATTAAAGAAGCAAGTAACAAAGACAGACTCCGCTCCTGGGTTAATGATTATGGTCCACCGTCTCGAGTCTGATTGACCATAATCATTAAAAATTCTAAAAGAGTAATAACCATTGTCTCGTATTCTCTTAAGAAAATAACCGCAGGTTGTGACTTTATTCTTCATTAACTCTTATGACTAGATACCACATAATTTAAGGTAGCCTTATCAACATCACATCTAATATTAACCACCTTATATTTGCTATTAATATATACATCTGCGATTTCGAAATTCAACGCGTTTAGCATTCGGAATAACTCTAAGTTAACTATAATAGAATCTTTAGCGACCTGTTCTCCACTAAACTTATTACTTATAATAGTAGTAAAAATATCTGTATTCTGTAGTTTCTTATCACATAGATCCCCGAACACCACACTATCTTCAGTATATAAGTATAGCTTACTGGACTCCGTTAAGAGGGGTAATGTCTTAAGAATCCTCTTGAGATCATCTTTACATATAGTAAATTTAGTATTATATGATTCCTGTAATTGCTGAAGCTGATTGAATGCATGGTCATTGCTTTTCTTAATACTTCTATCAAAAAGAAAATACTTAAACTTAAAGTTTTTATTCTTGTACTTAATATAATTATTTTCAATATTAAGACCAATCTCATCGCCTTCAGAACATTGCAGAGCCTTTATTAGTTTATTAGCATCAGGTAATACAAAATTATCTAAATCTGACTCAGTAACGCTACAGATATATTTAGTGAATAGAAATACATCTGATCCCCTATCAACAAAGCAAGTAAGTTCATTATCCCCGACCTTGATATCAGGGGTATTGTCTATCTTACTTATAGGAGATAAGAAAGCGCGAATAAAATTACTCTTGTTCGGAATTAGAATTTTCATTTAGCTTTATTCTAATAATAACTTCTTTCGCATTTTTTACAACTCTTTTTTCAATAAGATTAAAAAATCTATCAATTTTCTTTTCTACACTCGTCAGTCGGTCAATAAACTCCTTTGTAACCTTTTCGTCTACTAATGGCTGCGCAACTGGTTGCTGTACTGGAGCTACATTATTAACAGGAACTAGTTGTTGTACTGGTTGTTGTACTGGTTGTTGCACTGGTTGTTGTGTAGGTTGATAAATTGTTTTATCCATTGGTACTGGATTCATCGTACTAGAAGGTTGTACAATCGCTTTATTAACCCTGTTTGCATCAGCATTTAACTGATGAATAAGTTGTTTTACTGGATCCATAATTTTTAAAAATGGCCTAGCTATTACACTAGGCCATACTTTATTTATATTTTTGAGTTTAGAGATCCATAGACGCAAGAATGTCTTTGACTTTATCATCATCATCTTCGTATTTTACATCATCGTCATCATCCTCTTCTACTTTAGTTACTTTAGTAGAAACAGATTTGACAACTGGATCAGGCTCTGGAGTGCCTTCCTCAACGTCTTCAGGATCGCTACAGAAGAAATGCTCATTAAGCATATCTTTAAGATCATCATAGCTCTTGACCGGGAATACATTCTCAAGATCATAGATGTTCTTATACACAGCATTAATAGACTCTTCGTCTACTAGTCCCGGGATCTTCTGAGGAGATGCGAATCGAGAACTAACATAAGTAGAATAACCACCCTGCTCTTCAACTTTCACTTTCAGACTACACCCATCGGCAGATAGATCAAAAACCCTAGAACCAAATTCATCGGAATCTTCTCCCTCAATAGCTGCCATAATAATCTTATTCAATTGCTTTCCAAAGCGTAAGAGTTTATTCTTACCATTATTTTCACCATCTGTCGGGTCATTAACTACATACACATTCATGAGCCAATTCTCTCTCCTCGTAAGAAGACGAGCATCTTCCTTTTCTTGCTCACTACCATGCTTGCTAAGTTTAAACTTTGCTTCACTGATAGGGTCTCTCTCATCCCATGTACTAGGGCTAATCGCGCTAATATATTGACCAGTAGCAAGACTATTCCAACCGTGGAAGTAGTAATGGAATAATGTCTTTGAAGGATTTTCTATATTAGGTAGAAGCCTCAGGGTATATGTATTACCTGGTTTCAAACGAAGGATATTGCCAAAGTTTGATGTTTGACCGGTAGTTGTTTTCATCGCCTCGCTAATTTTAGCGAACATTTCTTGATTATATGCTGACATAATTTATCTTAGTATTTTATTTAGTTTATTTTTTATGTTTATATTTAATGTCTTGAGCTTCGATTGATAATACCTTGCTCTCAACGTTTCAATAGTATTATAGAAGTCATTCTCAATAAAATCAACTTCTTCTTTAGGGATTCTTTTTATTATCTTGCTGTAATCCCTAGCAGCAAGTATGTTGAAATAAGTAATTTTTCTCTCACTTAAGTCAACTAAAAATTCAGGATAGTAAGATTTTAGATTAAAATAGTCATCTATAGAAGTAAATTTATGTTTCTTACATTTATCGAAAATATTTTTCCAACCAACCTTCACCGCATTGACGATTACTGTATTATCAGGATCGGTAAACATTAACTTTGTATACCATAGGTAATATGCTTTTATACCTTTAAAGGATGAAAAGAATTTAAGTTCATAAAAACTCTCATCATCCCATAATTTATACGGAGCATTAAAATAATCTTCTATATCTATATTTTTAGTAGTTAGTATATTTTCAATCTTACAGATTTTCTTTTTATCTACTTCATCAAAGTTAGAGAAGTCCTTTCTCGGTCTCCAAGGTTTGCCTTTATTTGCTCTTGATGATTTAAGATGGGTATTATAGATTACTTGCTGTGGGTAGCTTAGACTCATTTTCTGTACTCGTCGTATGTTTTAAAGAATTTTGTTATATATTTACTTTTATACAAAAACGGGTCATATTGCAAGAATATTTTTACTAGCTCAAATTCATTTTCTACTTCTAGAATGTTAAGAAAAATCCATTTATATTGTTTCTCTTTTAGAGCTAATAATAAAACGTTCGCGAGATTCATCTTTTTATTTTCACAGATAGATACATAAGAACACAGACATAAAAACTTATGATCGCTATCTTTTTTCTCGAGAATCGTAAAAGGGTCTGTCATAGTGGTTGAAAATCTTTACTTAATATTTTTATAGTATCATTAAGTACACCACCGGCTGCATTCTTATGACCTCCTCCGCTGCATAAGTGGGCAGCTAACTTACCTAGGTCAACATCTACTTCATTCTGTTTCCTAAAGTACACTCTCTTATTACCTGAGTTTATAAGCATAACTATATGACATTGTTTATTATCGTTCAGTATATTATGCGCTACGTCGTTTACATACTTATCAACAAAACCACTAATAAATGTATAACTACTACCCTTCAACTCTATATCAGCAGCATATAATCTTAGATCATTATAATATTTTTTAAATTTTCTCCTATATGCTCTGAGTAGATTTTTTTCTTGAGATGTAAAACTATCAAACCCCTCTTTAAATCTCTCCGCAAAAAATTGAAGTCTATTGGAATTGAAATACCAAAATAAAATATTAAGGTTATAACTATCTGGAAATTTTAAGGTATAACTATCGTAATCGTCAATTAAGGATAATAATTTAATTTGAGGAACACTTAATTTAATTTTACTTTGCTTAAACTGATTATAAAGTAATTTGCTGCAAGAAGTAGTTACAACTATATTTGTTTGAGCTTGTTTGTATTCTTGTTTATGAGTCTCGTGATGATCAACAATAACTACATTTGGTCTATCAATTAAGTCAGCAATATCTGTTGTATCAAGATCGAAGAAGTATATGCGCTTATAACTTTCAAAACTATTATTGTTAAGCCAGCTGAGAAGTTTTTCCCTCAAGTTACTAACTTTAAGAGGTATAACCTCAGTATCTTGATCAGGAAAAAACCACTTGTATGTTAGGTAACATCCAGCCCCGTCAAGATCAAAATCTGTGAAAACGATATAACGATCCATGTACTTATATTTATCCCTTTTCCCCGTATTCTCCAGCAGATAGCTCTATGTCACCTACCTCGTCATTCTCATTTAATGCGTCATCTTCAAAGACAGTCATTGTTCTGTAATTCATTCCAAGTCTTGTGACCCCGTGGTTACTACCAAAGCGATTTTTCATTATATTTACATGTATTGCATTATCTTCTTTATCTTGATCCGTACGGAATAAACCAACAACTGCGTCAGCTGTAGCACCAGTCCCGTAACTCTCACTCACAGATGACATCCCTGGTCCTCGTTGATCATATACTTGAGCCTGAGAAGAAGAACCAGCACCACTATAACCAGTACGGTTCAGCTGAGTAGCAGTAATAACAGGACATTGAAATTCATATGATAAAGCTCTCAACTGCTCACTGATATTTTTTATTTTTTCGTAAGAGTTATTACCATCAGATGTTAATAGATTTAAGTAATCAACAACAATTGCATCAGGTTTAAATTTCTTAGTAGATATAATTTGTTTAGTATATGTTTTGAGAATTGCAGGTGTTATACTATTAGGTGGGTACTCCTTAACGATGAGTCCAGCATCGGGTCTCATCATTTTAAATCTCATAGCACCGTCTCTAATTCCTTCAACGTTATCTTTTAGGGTATTATTATCAAGCTCAGAAATAGTAGAAGTAATTCTAATATTATACATTTGTTCAGACATCTCTAAGCTAAACAAAATAACTTTCTTATTTTGCTTCATAATATTGACTGCCATATTATGCAAGAATATAGATTTACCTACATTAGTTTCACCAGCGAAGATATACATTGACCTACCTTCTTGTAAGAAACCACCACCTAAGAGATCATCTAGCCATTGAATACCAGTACTCAAATGATTAGTTTCAGTGAGAAGATTATCAATATGGGTTTCTAATTCATCGAAGTAATTATGACCTTCACTGCTCCTTAAACTATAACCAATAATTTTCTCTACATTATTATAAAAGGATACTAAATCTTCTTTATCAGTTACTGAATCCCATTTCTCTGCTATTTGAAGTAAAGTATTTTGAAAGCCTTGAAGCTTCAAGAACCTCTCTGTATGATCTAAAAGAGTATTATAATCTATCTCTTCGGTTATATTATCAGAGTTATTCTTTACTATTGTATAGGCTTCTTTGAGTTTATCACTATTAAGAAATACAAGTAATTCAGTAGAAGTTGGTTTCCTATTAAACTTAGAAAAATATTTCTGAAGGAGCTCTACTATACGTTTATTATGCTTATTAGAGAATAGATCAGTTTTTAAGTAAGGTATTGTAATAGAGAGGAACTGCTCATTTTCCAAGCAGTTCTTCATTACTAATTTTTCTATAAACTCAAAATCTTCTTTTAGTAAGTTATTCTCTGGCATATCTTTTTAGTTCGTTGTAGAAATATTCTTCTGAATCTCGATACTCTTTTGTAAAATCTCTCAAACCAGGAGAGTTATGTATTACATGTATCGGTACTGTACCTAGTATAAGACCTGCCTGAAAACAGTCAACAGAGAACTTTAAGTCATAATGATGAAACCCCTTTATCTTCTCATCGAATTTAATATTTCTTTCAATAAGAGTTTTAGGCTGGAAAGCTAGAAAAAGACCATCTAGAAGAACTGTTTCCTTTCCTATATCACCGAAAACTGAAGGTAGGTATTTATTTTTTGTACCATGACTCACTACTCCAGATTGAGTCTCTCGAGCAGTCATTAAATGCCATAGAAGAGGTTTCTGTATTTTTAAGTTTGATCCTCCTGCTAGACCACATATATCAAACTTATCATATCGAAATCCATCATATATTTTTTCTACAAAATTACAACTATCTATGTATACATCATCATGAGCAAATATTACACAATCCCATTCATTAGTTATATACTGGTTGTATACCTCACACAGGCCTTTTTTATTATTTTCATGAATAATATATTTACCTGTGTAAGATTGATCTTTTAAACTTTCGTATAGTAAAGTTTGATCATACTTATCTTTAGTGGTGGTACTTACTACTAAAATTTTATCAGGATTATATGAAAAATCCGTTGTTTGCTCTAAACGTCTCAATTGGCTCATATTTTAATTTAGTGAAGTTAAATCTATATATTACACCCTCTTCAAGAAGTTGCCAGTTTTTTATTGGCTTAGAACTTAGATTTTGATCATCAGTATAAATAGTACTACCAGATCTAAAAACAAATAATTCTGAAGTATTAGAATCATACAACCAACAGCCAAACGTGCCCTCTAACTCCTGTAACGCAGCTTTGAGCCCTAGCTTATCAACCATAGGTAGGATAATACTACTATCAACTTCATTAACAGTATTATCTGGTAGGTGTTTATTGTATTTTGTTTTTAGTTTTTCGAAATTGCTCAATACCCCATTATGAGCTAGGTACATACCTTTATACTCAAAAGGGTGAGTTGTTTCTTTAGAGAATTCTCTCTTAGTAGAAGTAGGTGACTGGAGATGACCTAGATAAAAAACTGTATCATCTTCAAATTTTAAATCCCTTTCAAAGTCAGTATCCTTAACAACCTTGACTTTATTGTTTATACAAAACTTAATCACACCATAAGCAAAGTTACCGCGCTCTTGGTTTTGTTTGAATAAGTGCTTGAAAGCCTCTTTATACGGTGATCCAATTATTCCACACATAATACATTACCATGGTATATCATTACGTTCATATTGCAAGGGGTCCTTAATCCCTGCATCTAAAAATCCCTTTATACGAGAACTACAAGCAGTACAGTAACCACATGCTTTATTCTTACCTTCATAACAAGTCCATGTATTATTATAATCGATACCTAACTCAGCACCCATGAGAATTATCTCTCTCTTAGTTTTATCTATTAATGGTGCTTCTATATTGATTTTATTCTTCCTATTGAGAGCAATAAGATTATTAATACTATCTAAGAATTCGACACTACCATCCCAGTAACCAGCTTGACTATCAATTAACGCAGCACCGTGATATACAGTATCAGCGCCTACCCTCTCAGCATAAGCACACGCAATAGACAGCATCATTTGATTTCTAAAGGGTACGTAATTTACAGTTTGAGCATCACCGAGTACATCTTTAGTCTTAGCAACATCGATATCATCATTAGTTAGAGATGAACTACCAGCAATATCTCTAAAGAAAGAAAGATTTACCCTTTTAAAATCATCCCCTGATTGACGTTTTGCGCATATCAATTCCTTAATATGTCTTTGACTATAATCAAAGGTTATAGGAAATACTTGCGCATGCTTAGATCTCGCATACGCAAGTATTACACTACTGTCTATACCTCCACTTACTGGAACAATTGCTTTACCCTTCATCATCTTCTTTGATTATATCACCAATAGCAGTTTCGTTCAACTCTTTACCATAGCGATACTTATCTTTAATAGATGTCTCAAGCCGCTCAATAATAGTTTTCCATAACTCTTCGTCCTTACGCCAGTTCTTGTAATAACCGAGTTTGTTACCATCCATGACAAATGTAGCTCCTGTTTGCTCAATAACCCCATGCGACACTGCAACATCCCTCAAACCAGAATATTTATCAAGGCCAGTTTTAAAGTTAAGGTAAACTTCTGCCTGCAAAAAAGCAGGAACAAATCGATTCTTAACAGTCAACATACGAAGAGTAACTCCGCTGTAGTTTCTTGATTCAGTTAATGCTACATCTTTTTCATTATTTGAATCGGTCTTCTCTTTCTTTGCTGCCATCTGTACAAGGATGGAAGCCATATAGATAGGACCGGAACCACCGGCTTGAGTTTTAACTAAAGTAGGGTGCAATGCTCCTGGATCTGCATATGTATGATTACTTGCTATCACTGTTGTACCAGTAACAGCAGCTTTATATGTAATCATTCTCATCATAGATTTGAGCTGTTTAGCTCTAAGACCCATGTCCATCGCGCCCTTGCCTTGCTCAGCATCCCTGAGCTCTTTCTCGGAGGCGAGATTACCTAGAGAGTCGATAGATATAATAAACTTACCATGTAGCTCTGGTTCAACTTCTACTTGATCAAGGAATGTCATAATCTGATTACGACATGATTCTACAGTATCTACCGGCACATACTTAGCTTGTGAACTATCAAGTCCAACTCCTTCTGCGCTTGCTGAATCAACTGCAACCTCAGTATCAAAGATAATAGGAATCATTCCCATTTTCTGAGCATTACCAAGAATCTTATTAAGAATAAAGGTTTTCCCACAACCAGACTCACCACTGAAGATGACAAGACGACCCTTCGGTATACCACCGTAGAGTGACCCAGAGGTAATACTATTTAAAGCTAAACACCCTGTATCAATCCACTCTGTGACATTACTCAAGGTGTTATCCTCGAGGGTGGTCGCATTGCGATTCATCTTCTGTAAGCTAGCAAAAGCTTTGTTGGCAAGTTTATTAATATCCATAATTAATCTTCAAATAATTTAATTTCTGGAGTAGTATCTGTTTCTTCAGTCTCTTTAATATTAATCTTGGTGAAGTAGTGTTTAGTAATACTTTCAGTAAGATTTACTTCAATTATTGATACATTATTTTTATTCACATTAAACACGCATTGTTTAGAACCATCTTCCCCGGGAACAATAAACTCACCAAAGAAAAGAGGAATAACATCAACTTTCATCTGCCCAGATTCATTAGGGGTAACCATAATCATTGCAGGATCTTTCAGTTTTAGACTAGCATCAGTTTCTTCTAATACCTCTCCAAAACAAGTTCTTCCAATACCGTCATTATAAACAACAATTTTATATTCGTCGTACATAAAAATATAATAGTATACTTATTTTAGTTTTCAACGGCTAATACTAAAAAAGTCAAATAAATCTGTTTGATAGGCTTCTCCTGGTTTGTATGGCTTCCATTTTACTGATTCATAGAAACGTTCTATAACTTTAAAAATAGTCTTTTCAAACATTTTTTCATGATCAATTAAGAACAAGTGCTTAAACTCTTCAGGTAAATTATACTTAAACGCTAAGCTATTACAACCATACTTATTTGGTTGCTGGACATAAAAATAACGTACTTTATCTCCTGAACCTATTTTCTCATGTACCCCTGTAAGATTAAACTCTTCTAGTAATTCATTATAAAAGATAGAAGACTTAACATGTATAGGGGTACCTTTACCTATAGAAAACGAATTAGCTTTGATTGCATATTTATCGTAATCTTTAATACCCATGACAAAAGCAATATCTTCAATAGGTAAGCTGGAATATAAGTTATATACCTTTTCAAACATTTCATTCGTCTTAGACTCATCACCGGTCATAATCATATTCTCGATTATACCCTTCACATGCGGCTTAACAGGATCTGGCATTGTCGTACGAACAACTTCTACCCCAGTATATTTGAATGTATTGCATGGGTCTCCCTCGTCGTCTAGTTTATGAAGTACATATCTTTTCTTTTGTAAGAACATACCTTTATCACAAATAGACTCTCTCTTAAATACAAACTCAGGTCTTATAGTATTAAGAGATTTTATTGCCCATTCTTCTATATGAACATTGAGATAATCTTCTATATTCTGTACTAAATTATAGACCTCAGGCTTTACAACTATATTATTAGTAGCAGGAGAATGAGCTTCTACATACAACGGAATATTTAAATGCTTGAGCAACGGAGTTATAGTTACATAACTAGAATCAGTATCATTATATAAAATAGGATTATCTTTATTAAGATCTTCTTCTGTAAGGTCAGTATTTTCTGTAATATAATTACGTAAAATAACATTACTTTGTTTGATTACTTCTTGACCGGTAAGAGTAATTGATCGTGCAATATCACCATCACCCATTTGCGAATGTTTATTGCCAAAATAACCATATATACGATTAATAAGAATCTTTAAGGTTAATTGATAAATATGAGCTTGATTAATCTTAACTGGAAGTTCCTGTAGCCTCTTTTCAGCTATCTTTCTCTCTTCTTTATCAGTAATATTATCTACAGTATTTTTGAGATGTGTCAGCTCTTTCTTTAACTTGTACATGAGCTGTTTTTTCTCTTTTCTTATATTATAGAAATGTTTAGATATTGCAGGAAAGATACCGACAGGTTCTTGAAAGAATAGTTTACGAGCTTTAGTTATAGCTATTTTATTCTTTTGGGCCCATTTAATGAAATTGGGTTTAGTGAATTTAAAATCCTCATTATTTACAGATTTAATATGCACATGTGTATCATCAGTAAACGTGATAGCCCCAAACTTAGTTTCAGGACTTAGATTCAAAGTAATCATTGTAGAAGGATATAGTGAGTTAGCATCGAATGAGATTATATTCTCTTTAAACCCTCTTTGTGGTTCCCCTACATATGCGCCTTCGTATTTTTCAGTACGAGAAGTATCTTTAATAAATGTAGGTATAACCCGCGGATCATCTCCTTTGCGTGCTTGTATAATAGCGCGACCGTTTACTGTACTGATAGTACCAAGCGCAGCGTTGAAGGGTGTTAATCCAACATAAGATAACATCCTTACTAGGCCTAGGAATTGAAGCTTCTCATCTAATTTAGCGAGAAGAGTAACGTCTTGAATATTGTAATCAACAAACGTTTTCCAATCTTTCTCAGCAAGAGTTGCTAGGTTAGTATTATTAGTATTAATCTTTCTACCTACACCCTCATATTCTCCAATTGAATCAAGCTTGTAACTATCTCTTTGACCTACAGAGAAAGTTTTATATATATCAAGATAATCAAGCATACTTATACCTTCAACAATATACTTGGTTTGTTCTCTACCAAATGAGCCCATAAACTGCCGAGCATATACTGGTCGTCGTAATTCTTCATTCATAGGAGAAATCATATTACGAACATCTTCTCCGAATATATTATCTAATCTATTTATGACATAAGGAATATCAAATGTCTCACTATTCCATCCTGATAAAATATCTGGTGGGTCTTTACGATAAAAATTAAGAAAGTTCCATAACAGGTCTTTCTCATTATCGCAATTGACATATGTTATATTATCAGTCTCTGGTTTATAAGGACCTAGTCCCCATGAGTAATAATGTTTCTCTATAGTATCATAAATAGTAATAATATTAATAGGAAACTTAGCGTCTTCTGGTTTAGGAAACTCATCAGGGGAATAAACCTCGATATCAAAAAACCAATTCTTGAGAGGGTATTTATTAAATTCTTCATCTTCATTTTTCTCCCAATATTGATCTATCAGGAATTGCTGGTATGGGGTTATATTTTCAAAAATACGATCTATACCCATATCTTTGATTTTATCTCTTCTTTCTTTTTCTGAGCGACAAGTTATTTGTCTAAGCTTAGTACCATACAAAGAAGTAGCGGATTGTAGTCTCTTATTATTAGTTTCATAATAGAAATAAGGATGGTAACCAACATCTGTTGTAATGCGCTCACCATCCTCTGACCACGTAAAGAGCCGCATTTTACGTTCATGCGGCATGTAGCTTAATCCTCTATACATATAAGATAGTATAGAGGTTTTCCGTTACTTTACAACTATATTGTTCAGTTTATTAATATTCACCCTACCTGGATGTCCATACGGGTATTTGTAGAGTTCTTCGTAAAAGGAAATATTATTTTCTAGCCACCTTGTTTCTCCATATCGCCGTGCTTTCTTACTTTCAGCTATATACTTCTTACGATCTTTAGCTAGATACTTAATCTGATCTATAAGCTCCGGTCCTGTCTTGAACTTATAAAATGCATTAGAGTACGTAACAATGTCCTGACAAATCGTTGGTATACCCATACAGCAACCTTCAATAAACTTCAAATCACTCTTCGCTTTATTAAAATTATTATCCGCTAGCGGAGCATATATTAACTGAGGTTTAAGAGCTTGAATTTTATACGGATAGCTCATAAGGGTTTCCCATGAGTGGAACTCTATCTTACCAGACTGTATTAAATCTCTCAATGGAGCTGGATATCCTCCAAAGAAAACCCATTGAAAATCATTAACAGTTTTTCTAATTACATCATTAACATGCTCGAAATCATCTCTATGTTTTACTCTCGAATCTACATCAAAATGAGCTCCTGAACCGCAATATAATATTCTCGGTTTTTTAATATTATCTTCGTAGTTTTTCGATACTGTGGTTTTTTCATAGAATCTATCCATCCAAAACTTAGGAACGAAATTAGGAATAACCGTTACCTGCTCGTGACCTGTTTTATCTTTGAAGTAATCTTTCATGTACTGATTTGTAACAGTCATCTCATCAGCCATGAGCATTATCTCCATAGAGGTTTGTCTTATCTTAGGATCATCGAACGCGGTTCTAAATTTATTATACTCAGGTATATCTTCAATAAAAATAATATCATCAATTTCATAGATAATATTCATCTTATCATTTTGACTTTCCTTTATTTTAGTCACAAAAGACATAAACTGCTTTTGAGATTCAGTAGCTTGTCTTTGAATTCTGATAGCCTTTACATCTGCGTAAAAACTAGGATCAGCGATCATAACCGTACCACCTGAGATATTAAAGGACTGATTAACTCTTAATAAACTCTCTGGCCAGATCATACGCCAATGACCACAACCAGAGTAATCTGCATAGAAATTTAAAACCCGACTGAGATCTTTTTGCTTCGCTTGAGCAGCTGGTTTGAATAGCTTTGTATTAATATTACCTAACACGCTAGTAGGTTCTACCCTACTAAAAGGTTTGCGGCTTACGACATTGAAAGGAGAAAGCATATTAATTATTATATTCTACCCGGCGGGTAATTCCATTGCTTTTTTCTAGATAAATTACTTCCCCGGAACTCTCTTTAGTAGATTCTTTCCTATGAGAAATTATATAAATACCTTCTTTATATTGATCTACTCGTTCTTTAAGAATCTTAATAACAAGCTCTACTCCCTTTTCATCCAAAGATGAATCTAGTAATTCATCAAATACAACCAAATTATAAGATACATCACCTTGCATTCGTCTTATGTCCATAAAAGTAAAAAGACATGCAAGATCTATATTTTTACGTTCAGCTCCTGAAAAGTTAAAATAAGAACATTCTTGACCTTTATCATTTTTAATCTCTTCTTCAAAAAATTCATTAAACTTACAAACACAATTTGCATCCATTTTATCTAAGTAATATAGAAGTCTATTATTAAGTATGTTTAGTATTTTCTTTACTATGTAAGATTTAACTCCCTCTTCTGAAAGTATAAATTTAACAAACTCTAGAATCTTATTATTTTTAGATAGGGTTTCAACTTGCTCTCCTAAAATAGATACTTCTTTAGAATATTTTTCTAACTGATCGTTTAAATCACTGTAGTTATCTGACGTATCATTTATACTAGCTATCTCTTTGTTAATCTCTACTATCTCTTCTTTTAAATCGTCTATAGTAGACTTTACTCTCTTATTAGATTCAACAGCAGCTAAACATTCTTTAAGAAATGATTTACATTTTTCAGACTCATATATATAAGTAGTTTTTCTATCTTTTAAATTATCTATCTGTACATATATGTCTTTGATATCTTCTTCTCTTGCTTTAATATCATTAGTGATCTTATTTTTTTCTTCTTCTATATGTGTTCTATCGTCTGAAGATATCTCATGCAAACATACAGGACACTTAGATAAATCAGTACCTATACTCTTGTATGTTTTTTTATACATTGTTATCTCAGCTTCATAACCCATTCTTTTGAGATGAAAACTGTCTACAGTTTTTTGTATTTCTGATACTTTATTATCAAAATCAATTTTCTTTCCTCGTATAGACTCAACTAATTTTAGATCTGGTTCGGTTATTTGTTCTTGTAGCGTTGTAATCTTTTTATTTTTACGATTAATATCTAAATTACATCTATCAATTTTATCATTATTCTCTTCTTTTTTATCCTTTAATTGTTTAACTGTTATATCTTTATAATTATTCTGATGTACTAATTCTTTATTGACTGACTCATAATCCCTTAATACATCATTATGTTCAGTTCTTGCGACTTGAAGCATTTGAGAAAATACTTCTAACTTAAGTATACCCTCAATAAATTTTCTCTTTTCTACCTTCTTTTGAGCCATAAAAGGTAGAGTTGTATTAAGAGACATAATAACACAATTCTGAAATAGTTCTGTAGAAGCTGATAATAACTCTTTAATTCTATTTGTTGTATTAATTATAGTACTCTCAGTTTTATCTTCATCATTTATATATAAAAAGCATTTTGTAGGTTTGAGAGTTCTTATAATTTTATAATGATTTACATCTTGGCCTTCAGTTATAGAGAATGAGAGCTCTACGTATGTCCCTTTTTGTGTAATATTGTTAATGATATTACCCTTAGGTATTTCTCTTATTGTCTCCCCAAAGATAGCAAAGTGGATACTATCAGCTATAGTACTTTTACCTACCCCATTCCGTCGATCAAGTTTATCCTTGTTAGTACCAGTGATGACACTAATACCTGTTTTAAAATTTACTTCAACTAAATCATTACCGACAGATAGAAAGTTTTTGAGTTTTATAGAATTAAAATTAACGTGCTTCATACAAATTGCTTATATATTTCAATTGTCTTTTTAATAACATCTACTTTGTATTCATCATCTATTGTATTTTCAATATATTCTATAATACATTCTCTAGTATTCAAATCAGATAACTCATTAGTAAACAGGTTGTCTTCTGGGTTAAACTTATAAAGATAGTCTACTGTTAAATCTACTGGATTATATGTATTAACTTTTGCGATAATATTATCTAGATCTTTAATTCTAATATCATTATCTACATAAAGTTTGAGTATAATATTATCTAGTTTATCTTTATACTTTGGGAGCTCAGTAATTTGACTTGTTTTAATTTTAACATGCTCTGGGGAAATATTATTAGATACAAACTCAAAATTCAATTTATCTAAATCAATAATATAGAAACCCTTTCTATCATTCATATCCCCAAAATCCATCTCAAAAGTATTACCTGCATATACTATAGTACCATTATCATATTTCCTTTCTTCTCTTTTATGAAAATGACCAGAGAATATTAGATTGGTTTTATTTAACAGATCTTTTGAATTAAAGCCAGATTCACATACTTTGTAGTTATTGTATTTAAAGTTTTGAATCTCGAAGTGACCAAAAATAATATCAGCAGATTGAATATCATCAATCTCTGTACCCCAAGGACACATCATTAGATCCTTACCCTTCATTTTTATTAATTCAGGTACATCAATAATTTTAATATTATTTTTAGAATTAAGAATAGATAAGGAATTAACAGTACTATTATCCTTATAGTAAGAATCGTGATTACCAGTAATCATCGTAATTTTAAAATCCTTAAAGAGATCTAAAATCAGATTAGCAGTATGTAGGCATTTTACATTAACCTCATCCCTGTAATGAAAGAAATCACCTCCAAATACTATTTCATCTATATTTTGGCTCTCGAGTTCTTCCTTGTACCACTTGGCCCACTTATGAGCGATAGTGAGCCACTTTTCACTATTCTGATGAACCCCTAGATGAAGGTCTGTAAAAAATGCTATGCGATTATTCATTAATCGTTAAAATTACTCTCTTCATCAGGTAATCTCACATACACTCTACCACTACCTTCTTCACACATAGTTTCTTCATAAACTACTTCTTGATATTCATTGATTGTTTGCTTATATCTTTTTTCTTTCTTGATTCTATTAATAAAAGCATGATAAGCGATAGTGGTGAAATATGAAAAGGGATTCGAATGAGATTCAATATTAAACTTTTTATGTTTGAGTGCAGTGAACATCTTAACTACAGCATCCCCTACCATTTCATCCTTATATGTATAATTGATAAAATTAGTCGCATAGCTCAGCCCTATAGCAATCTTGTTTACAGATTCAGCTAATGAGTCAACTAAATCATCAGTCTCATAGAATGTTTTGATTTCATTGTAAAACTCTTTAGGATTTACATAGAACTCTTTCTTCTTACCTTTCGAAGTGTTTGGTTTGCTCATATTTTATATTTTCAGATGTATAAAGTTTTTTCCGCTGCTCTACATGACGTTGACCGTATACGAGATTATCAGCTATATCGAATATTATAAGCTGCTTCTTATCTTTATGCAAGCGTAGACCTCTACCTATACTTTGAATAATTCTTATTTTTGCCTTACCACCGTTCGCGAAAATAATATAATGCAGATTTTTAATATTGATACCAGTAGAGAATATTTTAGATATAGCTATAACTACAATATCCTGATTTGTCTCCATAAGGTTTTGTATTTTCTTTCGCTCTTCAATTTCAACATCCCCTTGAATAAAAAATACTCTCTTATCCTCACAAGCATTAGTAAGATATTCAAATAGTATCTCGCCATGTTCTATATAATCAATAAGTATAAGAGTATTATTATCTAGTCTAGATGTGATTTTGCTTATAAAATTATTTCTATAAACATTAGTTTTTATATACTCACCCTCTTGTAAGTAGAAACTAACGGATGATTCCTTGTCATAAATCTTTGAAAGTATAGTATTATAATTAAGTTGAAAGATGTGTACCTTAGCGGGTGTTACATAATTATCTTCTCTTAGTTCATATGCTTTTCGCTCATATAGTTTAGGACCGATCTTACCGAATATGTTCCATTTGTCTAAAGGTTCATCTGGAAGGGTTCCAGTAAAACCAAACTTATGTGTTGTTGGAATACCTTTAATAATTTTATTAATCTTATTATCTTTGCGAAGTTTATGAGTCTCATCGACAATGAGTATATCTATATTTTTCAGCCACTTTATATCGCTTTTTTCGCTTTGTAATATACCCATGTTAGCGATAATAATATTAGTATTGTTGTTGAGTTCATTATTACCTGACCATATTGAATGTGAGAAGCCTACTTCATACTCATTAAAATCTCCATGAGTTTGATTGACTAGACCCAAATCTGGTACTATTATTAATCCTTTAAAAAATTTATTAACGTTTTGATAGTAGTATTCTATCAAGCTTGCCATTGTAAGTGTTTTACCCCCTGCAGTTGCTAATACTACAGTACCTCTTCCTGCGTTTATACATCTATCAACTATCTCTTGTTGATAATCTCTTAGTTCGAAATTAAGTTTATAATCATTTTTAGGTGTAGGTAAGTTAGGACTGAATAATTCTAAGACTTTAGATTTTATCTCCCAATCTATAGAGTGTTGTTTACAGTAACGTATAACTTCTCCTATAAGACCTATATCCATCTTTCCTTTAGGTGTTATAGCATATATTCTATCCTTTATAAATCTAGATCTACCATGACGTTGAAATTTAGCTGCTTTGTTTTCGATACTGAAATACTCTCGTATAACATCAAACTCTAGGCCAACTACCGCGCATTGATTAATATTTAAATATTCGAATTCTATCATTGTAGTTCGAGCTTTTCTAACTCGATTAAATTTTTAATATCCCATTGAATGTTATTAACTATATTTTGTATTTTCTCTAAATACTCTAATAGTAATTCCTCTTGTTCAATCTTACTATTAATTTCTAATATAGATATATCTTGTTGTATAGATTTTTCTGCTATATTAACATTAATCTTAACTGGGGAGTTTTCTATATAATTTGAAACTAATCGATTACTTAGAGTTCGTTTCTGGGCCTTGAGTTTTATAAGCTTACGTTTGTGATTAATATAACGAGCTGCCCACTTATGCTTTAATGAAGGTAGTTTTGATTGATGATTATCGAGATCTAACTTATTAATATTAATCTCTGGTTTTAGTTCATTACTATAACGCTCTATAATCTCCTCAACATCCATATACATTTATTATAGATATAAACTATAGAAATCAACTATGTAATATTGAGATGAGATTTATCCTTCTCTCTTTATTTTATTTATTTTATATTTGGAATTTGCAACTTTTTTAATAAATAATTATATGGATTTTGATAATCTTTGTGATGAGTATTTAACGGAATTTACTGTGGCTGATGCAGGTATAGCAGGAACTACAGATTTTTCATATAAAAGTGATGATACATATGCTCCTGGAGATGCTCGTGTTCCTAAAGTTTTAGGTAGTACTATTACGCGTAGAGGTAAAGTAAAAAAGAAAAAGCGGAAAAAAAAACTAAACGAAAATAATTCTATAGAAGTTTATCGCGGTACTACAAGCCATGGGAATGTAAATCTAGGTAAACAGAGTACGAGTATACAAGATAAGCTTGTCGCTACTCTTGGTCCTAATTATACAGATAATAAAGAGATAGGGATGATATTTAAGAGAGGCGCTGGCCCTGGTGGTAAATTATTCAAAAAGACTGTCAATGGTAGTGTTTTAGAATTACAACTTTATAGTGATGTTATGCATTTATATTCGAAATATGGCCAACAATTGTCTCCAGGTATTAAAGGTAAAATAAGTAACTCCGAAGGACAGGAACAATTAGAATATATACAAATAGCAGGTAAAGAGCTAAGAGAACTATTAAGAGCTGAAGGTTATATGTGGGTAAAATGTCCGTTTGCGGTGAGTGATGCCAATTATTTTAAAGAAAAAGGACATGAAGGTAATGTTTATATTGATTTAAGCTAGCCTTGTAAATTAGGGTAATTTGGGTATATATTTTTATGCCTAGTAGAGCTAAAGCCAAGGGTAATGCCTGGGAGAGAGAAGTAGCAAAACACTTAAGTGAGATTTTTAATGAAAACTTTATGCGTGTCCCTAATTCAGGGGCTTATACCGGTGGAGCAAATATTTTCCGTGTTAGTGATCTTACTGAATCTCAAAGGCGGATGATGGATGGGGATATTATAGTCCCTGAATCTATATCTAACTGGAAGTTTGAATGTAAAAACTACAAAGAGCTCGACTTCCATAGTTTTTTTACTGAGTCCAAACAATTAGATAAATGGATTAAACAAGCAGAAAGTAATACTCTCTGGTTTTTAATAGTTAAAATCACTCGTAGATGTAAATTTCTATGTTTTAATGAAAAAATAAGTAGTAATTTTACATTTTCTAACTATACTCGATATAAAGATTATATTCTTGTAGAGTATGATAGCTTTTTTGAGAAGAACTTCCAAAAAATGCGCGAGTTAAATGAAAATCAAGTATAACACCTACGTATTACCTAAAACTAAATACAAGTTTGTAGACTTAAATCGGGTTTTCACGCATTCTCATATAGAGCATGTAAAAGAGATATTCAAAAATTGTATTACCAATAAGTCTATCACAAAAAAATATTTTTATCATATATACATTAAGAATATATGTAATAGTATCATAGATAACAATAAAAAGAATATACCAGTACTTATATATCAACCTGATAATGATGATATTACTGTAGAAGAGGATAAACTCTTTACAAAATTCTTAAAAATGTTTCCTATACAAAATATTATAATTAATACTACTTTTGATTTTTTTGTTAAATCCTTAGAGGATCCTGGTGTAAGAGAAGAAATTAGTAATGTTATTTTTAATAATGAGAGTAAAATATCTCGTAGAAAATTTTACTTTTCTCACATAGAGAAGTTTTGTAAGAGATATGAGTTAACTTTTTTAGATAAAAAATTCTTTGGAGATATAAAAAATAAGATGCTAATGCTATAAATAATTATAATGAGTAAGTTCTTATCCATTATAGAGGCATCAGTACCTGGTGACAAAGATACAACTACAGCTGTTGTATCTGCTATTAATAAAAAACCAGATAGTGCTTTATCTCCAGCTGAGAAAAAAGTTAAGTCTGCTTATATTAATAAGCTGAATAAAGTAGCTGCTAAACTTCAGACTGAAGCTGAGGACGAAGAAGTAGCTCAAGAACCTACCCCTGAACAACCAACTGCTACCCTATCTCCTGAAGGAGAAGTATTTTACGTAGATTTAATGAAAAAAGCCCTATTTGTCGATTTAGACAATATAGAGCTTAATGCTACGGAAAAAGAAGTTATAACTAATGATGTTACCCCTAATAATGCAAAGCAAGTCGCTGAAGTCTTAAGAAAGATTATCAACGACTTTGGTTTAGGAGCTTAATATTTACCTAATAAACTCATAGAATTCTTGCCGGGTTGCTCTGTCATCCATAAAGTCACCGGATAGCTTACTTGTTTTCATTACGCACCCATCATGCTTAACGCCCCTTAAGCACGCACATGTATGTTGTGCTTCTAATACAACAGCTACCCCTTGATTCATCTCACAAGTCTCAGAAATTGCATTATGAATTTGTACTGTGAGTCCTTCTTGAATCTGTGGTCGGCGAGCATAATACTCTACAATACGGTTTAGCTTACTCAATCCAATTACTCGTCCGCTAAGTGATGGAATATAAGCTACATGTGCTTTACCAGTAAACGCGAGATGGTGATGACTACACATACTCTTGACGGGTATATTACATTGAGAGACAATACCATCATAACCGTCTGAAGGAAACGTAGTAACCTTTGGTGGTAGATCATAACAACCCGCCGCTAAATCATTTACAAAGGCCTTTGCAACTCTACGAGGAGTGTCTGAGCTATTAGGATCATTTCTCCAATCAAATCCAAGAGCATCTAGATATGCTTCATAAGCTACTGTAGCTTTATCAATAATATTCTGTTTTTCCTCATCGGTGCGAGGAGCAGAACTATTTGCTGTTTTTAAAATAAACTCTTTATTTCTCATATAAAAGTATATTATATTATGTAATTGATTTTTTTCAAGTACAATCTATAATAAAATTGTTTAATAAAATGTCTTGATTATTCTAGGAAATATATCATAATAAATATATGGCTAAATTTGAAAGTACAAAAATGTTAGATCTAGGCAGCTGTGCCTTCAGACAACCGAGAGCTAATAGTCACTGCAAATTTCTACATGGTTATAAACTTTATGGTAAATTTACTTTTGGATGTAATGAACTCGATAAAAATCATTGGGTTGTTGACTTTGGTGGTTTAAAGGGACTCAAGAATAAACTTGAACAACAATTTGACCATAAAACGTGTATTGCTGCAGATGACCCTGAGATAGATCTATTTAGGGAGATGCATGATAAGGGAATATGCGACCTTAGGGTTATGCATACTGGTACTGGCATTGAACGTATTGCTGAGTGGTGTTATGATGTAGGAAGAGTTTATATAGAAGAGATGACTAGATCTCGTTGCTGGATTGAGCGAGTTGAAATCTGGGAGCATGAAAAGAATAGTGTAGTTATAACAAGAGGTTAATTATGGCAGGTAAAGGAAGTAAACGTCGAAAAGAGAATACTAAAAGGATAAATGATAACTGGGATGATATTGACTGGAAAAAGAAAAAGAAAAATATTGATAAAGATTAAAATAATTATATAATACTAGTATGACTGAAGAAAGTAAAGATATAACAGGTTCTCATGAATTATTCTTATCTGATGATAAGGTATTTTATACTATTGAAGGTGAAGGGGAGTTTATAGGTCAGCCTTCTGTATTTATGAGACTTTCTATGTGTAATCTTACATGTAGGGGATTTGCCACAGCAGATTCTCCTCATGGCTGTGATAGTTTTATTTCATGGAGTGTCAAAAATAAAATGACATTTGAGGAAATTGTTAAGTTAATTGAAGACTCTGGCTATAAGGATCATTTGTATAATGGGGCTATACTGAAAGTTACAGGTGGTGAACCTCTTATTCAGCAAGCAAAGCTTGTTAGGTTTTTTGACTATCTAATGTTGACATGGGGCTGGCTTCCTAGGATTGATTTTGAAACTAACGCAACCATTCAACCTAGCGCTAGACTAGTAAATAAGAATGTATCTGCTACCTTCACTACTTCACCTAAGTTATCATCAAATGGAGACCCGCTTGGTAAGAGATATATTCCAGATGTATTATCTTGGCATGCTGATATGGGTTCTGGTTTTAAGTTTGTTATCAAGGATCAGTCTGACATGGATGAGGTATTATCTAAGTATGTAGATAGGTTTGATATACCAGCTGGTAGAGTTTGGTTGATGCCTTGCTGCGGAAGTAGACAAGAGCACTCTGAGGTTAGTGGTATGGTAGCTGAATTAGCTAAGGAGCATCATTTTAATTTCAGCCCTAGACTACAATTAGTTATATGGGATAAAGCCTTGAAGGTCTAATTATATTACTTAAATAATACTAATGAGGATTGCAATCAGTGGGACATCATGTCAAGGTAAGAGTACTCTAATCAAGGACTTTCTTGAAGAGTGGACTAATTATAAAACTATAAACAAAACATATAGGGATATAATTAGTGAACAAGGTTTAGAGCATTCATCTTCTACAAATAAAGATACTCAATGGGCCATATTGAACTTTATGATTGATGAATTGCAAAAGACCGACAAGAGTGATAACATTATCTTTGATAGATGCCCACTTGATAATATTGTTTATAGTATTTGGTCTGAAGCTAAGAAGGATACAGATATTGATGAAGAGTTTATTAAGAAGTGTCTTCCACTTATAAGAGAGTCTTTAAGATCATTAGATATTATATTTTTTACACCTATCTCAAAAGTTGCACCTGTAGAGGTTGTCGAGGATGACTTAAGAGATGCAGATAAAAATTATATAGAAGAAATAGATAATATATTCAAAGCAGTTCACAGGGATTTTCAGAAAAATCCTGAATCCAAATTCTTTATTGAAGACGACCGGCCTGGTATTATAGAAGTTTTCGGTAATAGAAGAGAGCGTATTGAAATTATTAAATTGTATGTGGATAATGATGGGGATTTTATTGAACCCACTGGTATAATCACGCCAGAAGAGCTCCATGAAATGGAAAAAATGAAAAAAGCCTTTGGTATGGAATAAATAATTTCATGCAATATGACGAGCTATGTGAAGGTTATTTAACTTTAAAGACACGAATGTTTTACCCGCGAAATCTCGAACTCTCTCCAGAGTTCGTAGAGGCCTTTAAGCGAGAATATTCTCGGTTAGTAGAGGATGGAGAAAATAAGAAAAATCTCCACCCTAGATTAACAAAAGCTTTACGGTTTCACATGTAATTCTTCTAGTTTTTCTACGATAAATTTAAGTATTTCGCTACGTACCACATCCATGGATGTGAATTCGTGTGTATGTATACCCTTTCTCTCTGATATATAGTCGTTAAATAATCTAAATATATTTTGAAACCCTGATTTACTACCTATATCAGATTGTCTAGTATCCCCTACGATAAAATATTTACAGTTTTTACCTATTCTAGTTAGTATTGTTATTAGTTCCGGTAAGGTAAGGTTTTGAGCTTCATCAATAATAACGCAGCTATTTCTAAATGTAGCTCCTCGTACAAAATTTACTGGTATCCCTCTTATAATATCTTGAGACATTAAGTTTTTAGCGTCTGGTTCTGTAAGTAATTCTTGAAGCTTATCAAATAATGGATACATCCATGGTAAAAACTTTTCATCTGCTTCTCCGGGAAGAGACCCCAAGCTTTTAGATGCAGATTCAACTATGCTCCGTATATAAACAATTTCTTCAACGTAATGATGTTTTAAGCAGTTTAGAGCAGCTAATACAGATAGATAGGTCTTACCAGACCCTGCAGGGCCATCGATTATAGATACTTTTGTTTCTTTATCTAAAGCTAGCTTTATAAAAGACTTATGTGTATTGTTAAGTTCAAACTCTTGATTAATTTCAAAATTCGTAAAATAATTTTTCTGAATTCTGTCCTCTATGTTTGTGTCCCTTGAAGCCTTAGACTTTTTAGGTTCACGTTTTGTTCTTGCCATAACGTGTAATTATTTAGTATTTCATTCATTATTATCGATTAATATTATTATTGTATATTTTAGAGCTATTAAGACTAAATACACTATAATCAGTTGATATATTTTTTTGTTATTATATAATACAGGGATGAACGTTGAACTTGTATCAATTACACAGCCTGTTGGTAAAATAGTGGAAGAAGGTATCAAAACCGCAGATGATCTCGTAGCGTATATTGCTCGTGTTTCTAATCCGAGTAATCAGTTCAACACTCTCACAGCTCCTAAACTTATTAGATATTTAACTAAACATAAACATTGGTCTCCCTTTGAGATGACTCATATGGGTGTAGAGATTAAGACTTCAAGAGCAATAGCAGCACAAATACTAAGACATAGATCATTTTCGTTTCAAGAGTTTAGTCAACGGTATAGTAAGGTTAATAAATTTGAAGATATTGAATGGCGTCTACAAGGTAAAACCAATAGACAAGTTGGAGACGAGCCTGTTGAGCTGGATAAACAGTTAGAAAATTCAATTAGTTTACATCTTGATAATAGCTTTATGTTATATGATGAATTACTCAAAGAGGGGGTAGCTAAAGAGTGTGCTCGTAATATCTTGCCTCTCACCACTGAGACTACTATGTTTATGACAGGATCTTTTAGATCTTGGATTCATTATATCGATTTAAGAACATGTGAAGATACACAGAAAGAACATAGAGATATTGCATTGAAATGTAAGGAAATTTTTGTAAATACTTTTCCTAAAACTGGAGAAGCTTTACAATGGAATCAATAGCAGTAATAATACTAACAAAAAATAACTTTGAAGTAATTAAAAAATGTTTAGATTCTTTCAAAAATATTAATACGTATAATAATATAAAATTTTATATAGGAGATACAGGATCTACAGACGAGCAATATGAACAACTAGTAAGTTTTTGCAATGAGTTTAAGTATGATAAAGAAATATTAAAATTTAATTATTATAACTTTGCAAAGAATCATAATTGGATTATTGAGAATAGGGTTAAGGAGAATTTTATACTCTTTTGTAATGATGATATAGAGTTAATAAATGATGCTGTTCTTTTACTTAAAGAAAACTGGGAAGATGGTCTTGGTACAGTTGGATGTAAGTTGTTATATCTAAACAACACTATTCAACATGGAGGCCATGTCCACATCAAAAACCATAACCAAGTAGATGTATCTCATAAACATCTACAACAGCCAAATAAAAAATTAGATACAGAGTATAATGTAGGAAATACTTTCGCTTTTGCACTTACAAAAAAGGATGTATATTTGTCTGTTGGTGGCTTAAACAGTATTTATAAGAAGTGTTTTGAAGATGTAGAGTTTTGCTTGTCTTGTTCAAAAGAAAACCTCAAACACAAATTTGTAGGTCTTGCAGAGTGTTATCATGCAGAGAGTATCTCAAGAAAAAAGCTTGATAGTACAATAGATATGAATGATGTAATTAGAATAAAAAAGCAGTTGAAAAAATTTTATGGCACAGTTGAAAAAATTAACTGATATAAATCTCGATAAAAATAAGACAGCTATCGTGTGCGGTAAAGGACCGTCAATTAGTAGACTTAGTGAATTTTTGTATAATAAAAGTTTAAAGGATTTTTATTTTTTTAGTATAAATACGGCTTATAGATTAATGCCTAAAGCTGATTATATTTCTTTAGCTGATTTAAATAAATTAGATGAAATGGATTACGACCCTATGGTATATGAAGATACAGATAATTATATAATACCTTTAGTATTTAGACATAATATTTTACCTGATCATCCAAGTGGTCGCGTTGTTGAGAGTGATAAAACATATAATTATCTTTTAGAGAAACTCAAGAATTATAATTCTAATATTTTTACTTATAAATTATTTACTCAAGATAGGAAAGTTATTACTGATACAAATAAGCAAGATGATTTCTTAATAGAATATTGTCGAAGTAATATTCAATGCTGTATTATTTGGGCTATAAAAGCTGGTCTTAAACATTTCGAAATTTTCGGGACATCTAGATCTAGAGAATACGCTAAAAATTTTATCGATAGAAAAGAAGATAACGGTATACCCAATCAATGGTTTGCTAGTAATTATGATTTAACGGTGAATATACTTGAAAAAAACAATTGTACATATAATATATATTAATGATTCTTAGACAGCAAAAAACAGTAATTAAAACAGCCCCGTTTCCTCATATTCATATTAATAATATTTTTACTGATGAATTTTATAGAGAATTGAACGATAATTTCCCTGATGAATCGTGGTTTGCTGATCGGGAAAATGGAGATAATAGAACTACAAGTCATACTAACAGGTTCAATCTATCAGCTGGTCAATACGGGGATACAAACTTCAATACATTTATAAATTTAGAAAAAAACTCTTGTTGGAGGAAACTATATGAACTTGTATCTAGTAAAGATTTCACTCACAAAATAATTAATTACTTTAATCAATTTTTAAGACCTAATGGCTATATACCTGCCGGTTATGCTAAGCCTACTTTTGACATCTCTTACCAAACCGACGGTTATTCTAATCCACCTCATTTAGATAGTGTTTATCATATAGCTCAAATGATGATATATCTAGACCCTTCAGGTATTGAAGAAGGTGGTGATATTACAACATGGCATTACAATAATAACAAACTCGATGTATATGAAAGTTATAAAACTACCGGTAATTCAGCTTTATTATGGTTAAATACTGATAAATCATACCACGCAGCTCACCCAACATTAAAAGGTAAACGCAAAACAATATATATTGCTTTTGATAGTGTTCTATCTTCTGCATGGAATAATCGCCCTGGTCCTAGTTATTTTGAATATAATAAAAAGAATGCTAGGTCTGCCTGGAGAATATACGACCCAGCAACAAACTCCTATGGATAAAATAACAGCAATAATCGTCGCTAAAAAAAATAGTGTCCGACTAAAAAACAAAAACATGTTACCGTACGGTAATAGTACTATTTTAGGTCATAAAATTAAACAACTTGTTAATAGCAATTATATTAATGAAGTTGTGGTGGGCTCTAATTGTAAACATATTTTAAAACATTCTGAAGATAATGGTGCTGTTCCTATATTTAGAGAGGAAGAATACTGTGACGAAAAAATTTGTCCAGCAAATCTTATGATATATGACATGATTCATAAGATTAAACCTACAGATATTGTATTATGGGCTCACTGCACTAACCCTAATATACAAACAAGAACTTATAATAACGCAATCGTTAAATATAAAGAGCAAATTGAGCTAGGTTATGATTCTTTAGTTTCCGTTGATGAATCTAAAAATCATTTTTGGTATCTCAATGAAAGTGATCAACCTAAACCAATGAATTTCAATCCCTGGGGTAACACTCACCCTTTAGCTTCTACACTTAAACCTTATTATCAACAAAACGGAGCTATATTTATACAGTCTTATGAAAACATGCTTAGTAATAGTTACTTTTACGGTTTACTACCGTACTTGTTTGTTACTCCTATTTTAGAATCTCACGACATTAACAATGAATTAGATTTTAAAATTTGTAAAAAATTACACGAGGAATATTTTAATAATGAGAAATAAATTAGGTAAAATATGGGGTAATACTTGCAATATTTTTAATAAAAATAATGTAGAAATACATCGCATTGAAATCAAAAAAGGTGGTTATTGTAGTAAACATCAACACGCGTACAAATATAATTTATTTTTTGTTGAATCTGGTAGACTCAAGGTTGTAGTATGTAAGAATGATTATAATTTAGAAGACATTACTATACTTGAAGTAGGGGAATCCACTATAGTACCTTACGGTGAGTATCACAGGTTTGAAGCTTTAGAGAAAACGGTTTGTTACGAAATATATTGGGTAGAGCTCAATCCTCAAGATATAATTAGAGAAGATTGTGGTGGTAATTTCAAAAAGCAGCTGTAAGCATTATCAAAATTTATGTTTTTTATTTCTCATAGAGGTAACACTAACGGAAAGTCTCCAAAAAAAACTATTGATAATTTGTCGGATACCTATATCATTATGTAATGATTGTAGAAGATATTAAATCTTACGATGGTAATCTGATTCACAACAGATTTGCTTATAAATACTTTGGTAAAAAAACTCTTCCAATAGGAAATATTATTGCTTTTCGATCACCTATGTTCGTAGAGGCTGAAGGAATGATTGATAATGAAGACCTTATTAACAACGATTACATTTACTCTGACGATGCTATTAATTTTTGCTGGGAAATTCCTAATTTGTGTCCTCTCGGTGCTGTTGCTTTTCAAAGACTACTTAACACACAAATTGCGAACATTCTTTCAACCAATTATATCAAGAAACCTATTGAAGTAGATGGAGATGACTTGATTGTACATGCAGAGCATAACCAACATAACATTATACAACAAAAAGGTAAGTGTAGTGTTAGTATTACGTATGCAAAAGATAATGTAGCTATTGGTCATACAGGCATTAACATTGAAGCTGGTAAGAAAGCCCCTGCGTTTGCTTTTAGTACTAAGCTTAGAGATGAAGAAGCTCATGACTTTATGAAGAATATTATAGATGTATTCTATACTATGGCAGATGATATGTTTATTGCCACGACAAAAGTTATAGTATGACAATATTTGACTTTCTTAATAATATTACTCATGAGAAGAGTAAGAAAGAATTAGATATATCCGACCAAACCTTATACAGTCCTTATATTATTAATCGCTTTTTATCTCAATACAATAAAGATGTTTGTTATATAATCAATCACACTGTAAATAAACATTGCGATGGTAATTTAGATAAAGAGTTTCATTATAAATTTCTTACTAACGTCTTACCAAAATTAAAAAAGAAGTTTATTAGATATATTAAAAAGAAAAAAGAAGATAAAAAACCTAATTATGACAAATGTGCTTCCCTTCATGAAATTTCTAAGAGAGAAGTAGATTTGTATTTCAAAGAGTTTAACCTAAATACAAAGAAATATGAGTGAGTTTGAAAACGCTTTAGATAAATCCGGCATTGAGCTTACGGATTCCCAACGAGATGCATTTGATGTATCTGCAAAAAAGAGTCTTATTAATCTAGATACATATAGTAACGATACATTTAGTCTTTATGGCTATAAATTAAATAAAGTACTAGATGATATCTTATTAGTACAGTATGTCGATTTATCAGAAGACGGTAAGTCAGTAGTTCGTAATGGGATTCATATTCCATTAGCTCAAGTTCAGAAAACATGGAGACTAGCGCGTGTTATTTTAGTCGGGCCTTTATGTAAATATGCACAAGCGGGAGATATTGTTTGCTTCCCTGATGATAAGGGCATTAAAGTAGATAATATTTCAATCAAAGGTATTGAAAATTCTGTTCGAGATTGTGTCTTCTTGAATGAAGAGAGAATATTCGGAGTATGTGAACCAGAAGATGTAGATGAAAGTAAGTAGATCTAATTTACTAGGAGAGTTGAATAGTAAAGTATGTGAGATTAGGTTTTTGAGACGCTCTCCTAAACCTAACTCACCTTCAACTAGGAGAATGATTTGCAGTAATAATCTAAATTTACTCAATAGTGTAAATGGTAGATCTACTCTAAATTTTAAACCTAGTAGTTCGAGTCCTCGATATAATACAGCTAATGAAAATACAATTATCACATGGGATGTTTTTATGCAAAGCTGGAGGACTATAAACTGTGATAGTGTTGACTTAATTAACTCATGGACAGAGGATGATTTCTGGGGTGTGTTTAACGAGAGTTTCGCCCCGATGTCACCCGATGGTAAGACAGCATTTATGAACTCATGATACAACTTGAACTTATAGAGAACAATCTCAAACAAATTCTACTTAAAACTGTAGACGTACAATTGCGTGGTAAATCAGTTATAAAAGATAAACTTGTTTTTTATGAGTTCAAAGATTTTAACTTCAAACTTATTTTTAATAACTCCAAAAAGTTCGAGTTTCCCTACCCGTTTAATATTGAGTCCTCTGATTCAGAAATCCGTATGTCCTATCATAACAAGTTTGTTCATCATGATGACCCTATTAATAAGTTTAAAATGGTGAATTGTATGAAAAACCTGAAAAATAAGTTTTATAATTCTACGCTAGTGATTATAATATAATCATGCTGATAGATTATTTCCCTACAGGTTATAAACCTACTGATAAACAGAAATCTGCTTTTGACTTAATAGATGATAAGTTAAAATCTCCTAAGAAATTTCTTATTATTCAAGCACCGACTGGTACTGGTAAGAGTTTTATTAGTAAGACAGTCGCTAATTTAGCTAGAAATTCATCTCAGAAGTTTAATGACTTAGTAGACAGTGGGGATATATATAAGACTGATATACAGGGTAACTATATCAATAGTGATTTAGTATATAGAGAAGAAACTCATGGTTGTTATTCTCTTACTATAACCAAAACTCTCCAAGATCAATATAAAACTCTTTTCGATGATACTCAAGTACTAAAAGGAAAGGGTAATTATACTTGTGCGATAGATGAACAATTCGAGGTTGATACAGCCCCTTGTGTATATCTTCGAGATCAAAAGAAAAAATGTCTAGATAACAAATGCTGTCATTACTATAACGCGATTGATAATACTCTTAAAAATAATTTTAGTTGTTTAAGCTATAGTAAATTTTTATCTCTTCAAGATCACCTCAAAAGACGTCAATACTTAGTACTTGATGAAGCTTCAGAACTTGAATCTGAGCTAGTAAAGGAATTTACGTTTGTATTACCTCACAAAGACCTTAAAAAGAAAGGTATCTTATTTAAGTATCATAGCAATCGCAATAAGTTGTATGAAAGTCTATTTAACTGTTATAGCGACTTAGGGGAATACCTCCAAGACGTTAAGAAACATATTAATAAAAAGAAGAATGACTTTAATTTTAGAAGTAAGCTTGTATTTGAGTATAAAAAATACTACAGAATCTATCTAGGACTTAAGACTCTTATAAAGACATATAGAGAGAGTAAGTATATAGTTGAGAAAGATGGTTTAGAGGTAACGTTTACTCCTTTAAAGGTTGATCTATTGAGTAAACACGTTTTTGATCATGCTGATAAAGTTATTTTAATGTCTGCAACTATTGTAGGTATTAAAAGCTTCGTTAAGAGTTTAGGTATAAGCAGTGACAATTATGACTATATTGATATTCCGAGTACATTTGAACCTAAGTTATCTCCTATATTAGTATTTAAAGATACACCCCTCAATGCAAAGAATCTAGTTCGTACATTACCTAAGCTAGTTGATAGAGTAGAGTGGTTATTAGATAATCATAAAAACGAAAAGGGTATAATTCATACTCAGACTAATAATATTACAGAATACATTAAGAACTTTATTGATCCGAAATATACTAATAGGTTATTGTTTAGAGAGCCAGGTGTTAAAAACGAGCATATACTCAAGCAGCATATGGAATCTGATGAGCCTACTGTATTAGTTAGTCCGTCTATGTGTTATGGGGTTGATCTAAAGGATGAATTAGGTAGATTTCAAGTGATAATGAAACTACCTTACATACCTTGGAATGATAAGAGAGCACAATGTATAAGAGAGACAGATGAAAAATGGTATACCTTACAAATGCTATCTAGCTTAATACAAGCATGTGGTAGGACTACCCGCGGTGAGGTTGATCATAGTACTACTTATATTATGGATTCCAATTTCTTAAGAATAAGAGAGCTTTTTTATAATGAGCTGCCAGTATATTTTAGAAAACGATGTGAAAACGGTTGAGCAATAGATAAATATTATTATTGAAGACACAATATTACGGTTTTGAAATTAAAGATATTATGAAGCAGTTTGTTTCTGCTTTTAATAGTATCATTATCAATAGATATAATAAATCTAGATCTGTTGAAGATAGTATACAGGCTAATTTTGTATATGCTCCTAAAGAAAGAGTCATTCATGACTTAGTAAATAAGAGTCAGCATATAAAATTACCAGTTGTTTCTGTTTCTATGTCTAATATATCTAGAGACCCGGATAGAGTATTCAATAAGATACAAGGTTTTTATATTTCTAAAGCTCAAACCAGTACTACTGGTTCTTTTGATACAAATCACCTCCCTACTCCATTGCCTGTTAATATAACTGTCAATATGGATATATTAGCTAGATTCCAAACAGACATGGATCAAATTTTAAGTAATTTTATTCCTTATAATAACCCATATATTGTTATAAGCTGGAAACTGCCATCATCGCAAAATTTAGTAGATGACTTAGAGATAAGATCTGAAGTTTTATGGTCTGGTGATATCTCGTTAGACTATCCAAAAGAGCTGTCTGGTACAGTACCTTATAGAGTATCAGCAAATACGAGCTTTACAATCAAGGGATGGTTGTTCAAGAAGAACATAGACAATAACGTTGCAAATATCTTTAATATTGATCAGACATTTGTACCAGTAAGTGGGTTTGAGTATGAGTAAGTTTATATTATATAATTCTAATTTAACTAATGTCACTAGCTTTAGTGGTAATTTTGATAATAGAGAACTCTCAGGAAGGCCTCAATTCACAGGAGACTTTAGAACTACCCTTTTGCGGGACTTTTCTGGTACTAAGACCTTTTCTGGTTATGGGTTTGATAGTATTACAAGTGTAATGCTTAGCTCTACAAACAATGTTAACTTGTTTGACGCTTCTTATACACTATCTAGTTACAATTTTTATAATGAACTCACTGCAGTTAGCACTAACTCTACACCATCAAATTCAATTTCAGCTAATTATCCTGAAATAAGTGGGTTTCCTATAACAACATATACAATAAATAACTATAATACTTTTAGTATCACGTTCCCTACGGTAACAGCCACAGGGACAGTTGATGTTATAGCTATTAACGCTGCAGGTTACGGTATATTTTCAGTAGATGTAACAGGGACAAGTGGTATAACAGTACAGTAATAATATGGACACAGGAAAAAATTCAACATTCGGTAGGAATCTACAACAGTTTATTTCAAATGCATTACCTTACAGGTCACCTGCTGCGATTATTGATGACGTGCAGTCACAGAACCCTAAATTTAAGGAGTTTTATAAATCCGGAAGCTTAAGACAAGATCTTTTATCAAAACACTCGATTGTAACTCCCAAAGTCCCTGAGTCCGAACAACCAATTGGTAATTTTTTAGCTGATAGAGCTTATAACCAATTAATGTATGCCCATTTAGATGTAGATAAAGGTCGACGTCTTAGAGATTATAGAGTTATGGCTGCATTTGCTGAGGTATCAGATGCCCTAGATGAGATTTGTGATGATTTTCTCTGTGAAGATGAGATGGGTAATATTATTGATTTAAAATTCCGGGATGCCTTTGATTATGACCCATTAGTTGTAAAGCAGATTAACGAGGAGTTTAGGAAGTTCATTAATATATACGAACTCAAAGATAAAGGTTGGGAGTATTTACGATACTTACTTATTGATGGTGAATTATATTTTGAAAACATTATACACAAAGATCATCCTGAAAGTGGTATATTAGGAGTAGTAAATATACCTACTCATATTATTGACCCCGTGTATGATAGCTTTCAAAATATGTCTATTAAAGCCTTTCTCTTACGTAAGATGAAGCATCATAAAGATGAGAGAGAAGCTTCAGTAGCGCATGTAAAGGATAAAGATTTTATACCTCTTGATAAGAATCAAATTACCTATATTAATTCAGGTACATGGAATGAAGATAAAACATTTAGAGTACCATTTATTGAAAACGCTCGTAGAGCGTATCGTCAGTTAACAATGGTAGAAGATTCTATTATTATATATCGACTAGTTCGCGCTCCTGAAAGATTAGTATTTAACGTAGATGTAGGTAATATGAGTACACCTAAAGCAGAATCTTACATGCGTAAGTTAATGCAAAATTACTGGTCTAAGAAAACTTTCAACTTAGATGAAGATAAGAGAGTTAATACATTTAATCCTCAATCAATTTTAGATGCCTTTTGGTTTCCCAAGAGAGAAGGTAGTGAAGGTACCAATGTTACGACATTACCAGGAGGCCAGAATCTAGGAGAGCTTCAAGATTTGGTTTATTTTGTTAAAAAATTATATAAAGCGTTAAAAGTCCCAACCAATAGAGCTGATATTGAAAGTACATACCAGGCTGACTCTACTGTATTAAGAGAGGAGCTTAAATTTGCTAATTTTATTGTTAGGTTGCAAGCTAAATTTGCTGTTGGTTTAAAGAATGCTTTTGTCACTCATCTTAAGCTTAAAAAACTTTGGCAAAATTTTGAAATGAGAGAAAATTCTTTTGATCTTGAGTTTACCCCACCTAGGAATTATTATGAGTTACGTAGACAGCAAATACTTGATCTCAAATTGAATAACTTTAATAGTATAACTCAAAATGAATCTATATCTAAGGGTTACGCTCAAAAAACCTTCTTAGGATGGAATGACGAGCAGATAAAAGCTAATAGAGAGTGGTTACGTAAGGATGCCTCTCTGCAACATGAAATTGCAAGTATTCAAGAAGGTGGAAGCGATTGGAATGCAGGCGCTGGTGGAGGTACAGGGGAGACTGCTGGTTCTGTTGATCAAGGAGAAGATACCCCACCGGATTTCGGCCCCTCTCCAGGAGATACAGGTGGGGATGATCAACCAGCAGATACTCCTGCGCCTACTCCCCCACCAGAAGCCTAAATAATTATAATGGCACAGACAACTTGGACAGATAGTCTATTAAGCGCTGGTAGTATTTTCTATTCTACTAACCTAGCTAATAAGATTGGTAGCTACCAGGCATTGGCAGATAGGATATGCTATGATTTGGGCTTCCCTTTAGTTAATTTAGAGCTCCATGGACAGCAACTCTTTACTAATATTGCGCGATCTATAGAGATGTATAGTAAGTTCGCTGGTTATACTGAAGAGTTTTTAGTTTTTGATAGTAATCTATACACTAGAGGAAAAGGTCTCGATGTAGAAAAACTACTTACCCGGACCCCTGAATTAACATCAACTTATAGTACCACTCTAAAAACAACAATTGCTACTACTAATACTGTAGCTACATTAACAAGTGCTTCCTTTAGTACTAACTCTAATAACACGTTTATACCTTTATTTAGTTTTGATGTATCTGATATTATAGTTGATCCATCTGAATATACGTTTACAGTGACGTTGGATGATACTAATACTCAGATAACTAAGTTATTATCGGTTGCAGTATCAGGAGAGAGTGAAGCATCTGTTACAAATACTGAATATGGTACTGTGTTTACTACTAGTACAGAGATTTTTGATTTAAGCACAACTGTAGCTAGTAATCTTGTTACTATAGGTGTTGTACCCTTAGCTACTAAGTCAGGTTCAATAAATGCAAACAGAAATGCAACAACTATAACTGATGCTTCTACTCAGATATTGACCTCATATTCTCCTGTAATTAATAACTTTGATGAATTAACTAAAGAGTATAGGAAAGTTATAGACGTTTACAGTTTTGACGAGTCAAGTAATTCAAGTCACCAGAATCTATTCACTATAGAGCAGTCATTAGCGCAACAAACATACTTTAGTTACGCGATGGGTAATTATGGCTTTGATTTAATTAGTTGGTATACCATGAAGCAATGGATGGAGACCCGTTCTAAGATGCTAGCGTTACAGAGAACTTTTAAATTCGATGAAAGAAGGCAGCATTTAGTATTATACCCAGAACCAAAAGCTAATGAAACATTTTATGGTGTGTTCGGAGCGTACTTAGAGCAACCTATAGGGGATTTAATTAAAGAACCATGGGTATTTCAATACGCGCTTGCTCTAACTAAGATTACAATAGGTAGAATTCGCAGTAAATTCACGGGCACCCAGCTTTTTGGTGGTGGTACTCTAGATACTTCTTTATTACAAGAAGGTTTATCAGAGAAAAAAGAACTAGAGCAAATGCTACTCACTGGAACACCTGGCTTCGGTGATGCTGCACCACCTAGTTTCTTTGTAGGATGATACATAAAAGGGGAGCATTTAAAAAAGGTATATATAGACCTAAGAATAAACATAAGTATATTGGTAGGTCGACTCCAGAATACCGTAGCTCATGGGAGCTTCATTTCTTTCAATGGTGTGATCGTAACCCTAATGTCTTAGAGTGGGCCGCAGAGGCTGTTGTTATCCCGTATGTTTCCCCTGTAGATAGTAAAGTACACAGATACTTTGTAGATAATATTTTAATACTCAAAGAGGGTAATAAAAATACAAAGTACCTTGTTGAGATAAAACCCTCCAAGCAAACGATACCTCCCAAATCTACAGGTAGAAAAAAAAGAGAAACCCTATTGCATGAACAAATAACATATGAGGTTAATCAAGCAAAATGGGAAGCCGCAAACGCATGGTCTATTAAGAACGGGTACAAGTTTATTATATTAACAGAAAAGGAATTATTTCCTGAGAAAAAGTAGTCGGTAAGTATAAATATTTATTAACGCGATGTCATTTAAACTATTAGTAGAAAAACCGGATCTTAGTGATTTCGAATATATTGTAGAAGAGAAGAACGCGAAAGAGCCTTCGAGGCTTTATATTCAGGGCCCATTTATGATGGCTTCTGAGAAAAATCGTAATAACAGAATCTACAATCTTGAAGAAATGGCTGAGGAAGTTGGTCGTTACACCGAAGAAATGATCGACAAAAATCGAGCGATGGGGGAATTAAATCATCCCACAACAGCTGAGGTAGATCTCGAACGTGCTTGTCATATTATAACTGAGCTAACGCAAAAAGATAACATTTTTTATGGTAAATCAAAGGTATTAAATACACCTTGTGGTCAGATCGTAAAGAGCTTGGTTATGGATGGAGTGGAAGTTGGGGTTTCAAGTAGGGCATTAGGTCAAGTAGCAGAGAATTCTGATGGAGTCTCGTTAGTAAAAGATATGAAGCTAGTAGCTATTGATTGCGTTGCTGATCCTTCCTTTCCTAAAGCTTTCGTTAATGGTATTCTAGAATCTAAGCAATGGGTACTCGCAAATGACGGTAAATATGAAGAAATATACGACAAATTTCAAAACAGTATAAAAAATTTACCTAAAAAGGACTTAGATGGTTATCTCAAAGAGCAGATAATTAGTTTCATAAAAAACTTTTGAAGTATAATAAATAATTATGATGGACAGTAAACTTAAAGAGTCAATTAAGTCATTTGTTAGTAATGTCTATAGTAAAAACTATAGCGCAGCTAATAAAGATTTAAAACAGACAGTAGAGTACAAGATCCAAGAGAGGATCAAAAAAGCATATAAGAAAGATTTATTTTAACGATGAGCAAGATAACAGACACATTAAAAGAGGCTGCTAAAGATGTTCTTACTGAGGAAACTCTTGAAGAGATTCAAAATACATTTAACGAACAGTTAGAATCTAAAGCAGAAGAACGTTCGAAGATTGCAGTAGCCGCTGCTCTCAACGAACAAGACGAGAAGTATGCTGAAAAGCTAGAATCATTACTTGAAGCTATTGATAAAGATCATTGCCGCAAACTTAAAAGAGTGGTTGAGTCTTTAGATAATGATAGAACTAATAAACTCAAGCGAGTTATTAAAAAATATCAGTCTGAACTCAATACTGAAGCGGTTAAGTTAAGAGATGCAATCGTAGAGAGTGCTTCTGAATACTTAGATTCTTATATTGATGAAGCTTTACCTGTTTCTTCTATTCAAGAAGCTGTTGATAATAAGAAGGCCTTTGGTATTCTTGAAAACTTCCGTCAGACTTTAGGTGTTGATCTTGCTCTTGCAAATGAAACTATCAGAGAAGGTGTTGTTGATGGTAAGAAACAGTTAGATGAGTCTAATGAGCAGTTGAAAGTTACTTCTCAGCAGCGTAATACCCTCGCAGAAGAGGTAGCTGAACTTAAGAAAACAATTTTCTTATCTGAAAAGACAAAAAACTTCGATGAAAAGAAGACTAATTTTATTACCAAAACATTCAAAGGTAAAGATTTAGACTTTATTCAAGAAAATTTTAAATACACGGTTAAAATGTTTGATAAAAAGCATACTGAAGCATTAGATATTCTTAAAGAAGATGCTATATCAAACTCTAAAATCAAAAACGAAGTCAAACAAGAATTGACAACAGAATCAACCGATGTCAAAAATCCTTACGTAAGTGAATTATCGAGGATTATGTAATTTTAACTTGTTGAGGTAATTTATTACCTGATCTCCAATGTAAAGGACCCTAACCAATAAAATATATTATATAAAAATTATGAACGAAACACAAACACGACCAAATACTAATTATATTGACGGTAGTAGGGCTGAGCAATTGTTGGAGAAGTGGAGTCCAGTTTTGGACTATACCTCTAACAAGGTCAGCGCTATTGAAGATAGTCATACCCGTCTAAACACAGCCATGCTTTTGGAAAACCAAGAGCAATGGTGTATTGAGGAAGCCAATCAATCCGGTGCTGGAGGATCTCTCGGTACCCCTGTTGGTACTGACGCACAAGGTGGTGGAGCATACGCCACTACTGATACATACGCTGCAGGTGATCAGAGACTCCCTAAGATTCTGATCCCAATGATCCGCAGGACATTCCCTGAGTTGATTACTAACGAAATCGTTGGTGTTCAGCCTATGTCTGGACCTGTTGGCTTGGCATTCGCCTTGCGTTATAAGTACTCAGCGACTGGCTTAGACGGTACTGCTGCTTCTAATGCAGGTTCTCCTGAGTCAACAACACCTGCCGGTGGTATAGCTGGAGAGCTCGGTCACAATCAGTTAGATACTAGGTACACTGGTAACTCAGCTACAACTGCTAGTTTTAATACAGGCTTTGTTAATGCTTCTGGTGGTCAGGTAGCCGTAGGAGCAAGTGACTTAGGTTTCGCAGCAAGTCTTAGTGCATTTGAACTAGACAGAGCTGCTAATATGCCTACAGTCGAGCTTAGCTTCGAGAAAACAGCTGTTGAAGCTGGTACTCGTAGATTAGGTGCACGATGGTCAGTTGAATTAGAGCAGGATCTTAAGAACATGAATGGTATTGACGTTGACTCTGAGTTAACCAATGCTATGTCTTATGAGATTCAAGCTGAGATTGACCGAGAAATGATCATCCGTATGATTCAAGCCGCTCTTGGTGGTACAGCTAATGAGCATTACTCTACCTTCGACGTTGCATCTGCTGATGGTCGTTGGATGGCTGAGCGTAATCGCGCTGTCTATCAGAAATTGATCATTGAAGCTAATAGAATGGCTGTACGTAACCGACGTGGTGCTGCTAACTTTATTGTTGCAACTCCTCGCGTCTGTTCTATTCTTGAGATGTTACCTGAGTTTAGCTGGATGACAGTTGAAGGTAATGTTAATACAGCTCCTATTGGTGTTGCTAAGGTAGGTAACGTTGGTGGACGTTTTAATGTCTATCGCGATACTCGTACCGAAGCTAATTATAACTTAGGTAAATCAGTAAACGAGAAAGTTGAATACGCATTACTCGGATACAAAGGACCAGAATATTACGACTCTGGTATTATCTATTGTCCTTACATCCCTGTTATGATTCAGCGTTCTATCGATCCTAACGGATTCTATCCAAAAGTCGGTCTTCTAACCCGTTACGGTGTTGTTGATCACTTATTTGGCGCTAAGAACTACTATCATGTCGTATTTATTAAAGGCATGAATCAGGCAACTGATTTATCTCAGGTATCACCATACGCATAATCTAGTTAATACATATTAGTAAATCAAAAAAGGCTCGCGAAAGCGAGCCTTTCCTTTTATATGAACACTACTTCTTACTGTCTGCCTGTCTTAGACCATGGTTCAGTCTCATCCCACATCTTCTTCTCAATTAAATACTCATGCGAACATCGCTGAGGATTAATATCCCAACCACCTCGTCTTACATATAAGCAAGCAACAGATAATTCTGTAGGTTGATAGCGTTCCCATAATCTACTATAAATAGTCTCACAAATCTCTTCATGGAAATGACATTCATCTCTGAATGATATAATATATTTCATCAGACTATCATGAGTAGGTACTGATTGACCTTTGATATAAATATAAACATCTCCCCAATCGGGTTGAGAGGTAACTCTACAGTTACTCTTTAGTAGTCTTGAAAATACTTTAAAAGGCTTTCCTGCTTGTGAGTCATTATCTTTAAGTAGATCAGGAGTTTCAGAATATACATCTATATCTAATGTTTTGAATCTCTCTTCTAAGCACTCATACGAGGAGTGATCGTCTAGAAAATCCATATCTCCATATTCTAGTTCGATAGGATTAAACAACTGCACTTTAACATCTGTTTCTAGTAATTCACTGAGATCTTTAGAGGCCTTTTCCTTAATATTGCTATATACCTCCCATCCATCTTTACCTAGTTTCTCCATATTGAAGCTATTCCAATAAAGCTTCATGGACTTAGACTCTACAATGTATTTACTATCACAAGGGTATACTACCTTTGCTACAAACGCCGTGGGGAGACCTGAATCTAACAATGCAGACACCTCAAATCCATTCCATACATCACACCCAAAGAATGGAAGCGCCTCATCTTTTATATTTAGATGTTTCCTATTGTTAATTCTAGGCTCTCTTACAAGAAGGGATGGGTCGTATGTAGATTTATACTGACTAGATTTACCTAGGTGTTTGCTAATTGCGCTATTATCTAATGTATCACTCATAGTTCTAAAATTTTATTAATTGTATTCCATCTTTCACTTACTGTTCCACTTATTTTGACTACATTCGCGTCAAAATCAATATTAAATTCATTATAAATTTCTATTATTCTGTTACGAAAATCTATATCAGTCGATCTCACTCCATCATTTATTAACTTAACATCAACTGGATCTGTATAAAAAATAACATCATACTTATGTCTATTCTCTCTAAAAATTCTATACGCATAATTGTACACATCTTCAGATACTTTATCTTGTTCATATAGATACCTTGTATAAAAGAACCCATCATATATACATCTATCAAGAATTACTTTATTCCGCTTATGATCTATTTTAATATTACGTAAATGATCTTTAATAATTTCAATTTGAGTTTCATCATAATTATCAGCAGTATTGTTTATCTCTACTCCTTTATCTCTCTTGAGACGTCGAGTTACTTCATCTACATATATAAAATTAGGATATCTCTGTTTACATAAGTTAAGTAAAGTAGTTTTCCCTGTTGATTGTGCACCAGTAAATGAAATTCTCATAATTTATCTTTTAGAAACTTTGTCCATAATTGTATAGATAAATCATGTAAAGCTAAAGTACAATTTTCGAGATTGTCAAAGTCGTTTTTAATCTCTCCATCAGCAACAACATCACCAGAATCAAGCTCTGGTATTACCTCATGTATAACACTACCTACCGTTTTATAAGTACCAGCTTCAAACGCTTTCTTTTGCGGGTTAAATCCTTTTAACTCAGGATGCTTTGTAATTAATCCTGGGTGTCCGTTGTATATTCTTGTTTTATCACAGAAGCTTGGAGGTAGAATACGTAGATAGCCATGTAGAGTTACAAGAACATTATCTTTCCATTTTTCATTAAGAATACTAAACCCCATATAGTCAGCAATATTCATATAGTCTATCTCTCTAGGCCACTTCGGAATTCTGATTAATGTAGATCCATCCTCTCCAGATGTATTATAGTTACTTTTATGAAGTAAAGCTGGGTTAATATTATCATCATCCATTCTGTTAGTTACAATATAATCAGGCCACCTTCCGAGTGCTTGACTAATTGCTACTATTTCAGACCCGGTCTGAGAAAAGAAGGCCACCCAGCGGCATTTATTCTTTCGTTTGGTCATTTTTATCAGCTATAACGTTTCAAAATAAGTTTAAACATTTTTGTATTATACATGATATCTTCAATTTGATCAGCATTTGGCTCTGCAGTAATTAAGTCAGCAAGTAATTGAGTAGGCTTATGAGTTAAACCAAAATCATTATTATATCTGTAACCTAAAAGTCCTGCAACAACTGGATTTGAAGTATCAATTGTTCGAATATTATATTTACCCACGTAATGAGAAAATTCACTTGCAAGGCTAGCTCCTAGTAAATGATGAGGTTTTTTGTAATTCCATATACGTTCTTGAGCTAATCTCTCAATTAAGTGCTGTCGACCTTGTGAGTATCTTTCTAGCTTAGTATTACCGCGAGATGTAGTTTGATAATATGAGAAATCGAAACTAATTGCGATATAATCAGCTTTATCAGACATAAATTTATAGCATTCGACTATTTCTTTCCATGTCTTACCTTGTACAGCTCCTATTTTCAGGCTGTCAGGGCATCCAACATACTTGCTAGTAAAATTTTCCCATGATTCCATAGTACCCTCTGCATCTTCAAGTACATCTGGTACGATATAGTAGTTAGGTTTAATTTTTCTTACCCAATCGATGTATTTTTCTGAATCAAACGCAGTACCCAGCTCAAAAATAGAGTTATCAAGTAGTATTTCCCCTTCAGGATGCATTGCTTTAAATTTCTCCATGAACCACTCTTCGTATTGTGGTTGTTCCTCCATCAGATGCACTAAACAGTATTGATAATCATTATATTCTGTCGATTTTTCCAATAAAGCTATAGGGGATTCATGAGATACTTTAATCATATTATTATTATAGGGGTTTCTGATATTATGTCAAGGATTAAATAATTACGATGGCTTTCAAACTAAATACATTTGTAAAAGATCAAGTTACTGCAGTTAAGAAAACTTTATCTCCCACTAATGTTATTGATAGAGTGACACCTGGACAGGTTAAGCAGATCTTAAACTCAAATCCAGTAAATTCTATTAATAAGACACTTGAGAATATATCAGGAGCTAAGATTGGTCAGTTTTTTGCAGATACTGGTCAGCAATTCCTATCTCAAGTTAATAGTTTTGTATCTAGCTCTATTAACCAGCTACAAGCACAAGCAGCTGGTTGTATAAACAAAGTAATAAAGGATGTACTCGATAAAAATCCAATACTAGAAAAAATATTATTCTTTGATCAGTTTATAAATAGAGAGTTAAGTAAAATTAAAAATAAACTAGAGAGTAAAATTGACTTAGAGTTAAGAAAAATTGCTTATAAAAAAATTAAAGTACATCAGGTAGCTCTTTTTAAACAAAAAATTAGAGGCTCTATTAATAATATATGTCCAGATGCTACTCCAGCTTCCCCTAGCCAGGTACGTCAGTATAAAGAATTGTTTAATAAAGTTAAAGATAAATTTAAAGATGAAGGAGTAGTAGAAGAGGAACCTAAAGGTGAGAATTTTTCTAAGACAGCCTTAAATAACACCATACCTGTTGTAGATACAACACAACCAAAAAAGCAGATTACAGATATCTCCCCTACAGTGAAAAAACAATTAAAAGAAGACCCGACAAAGAAGGAAGAGTATCAACAAGAAATGGTAGATGGTGCTGTAACTTCAATTAAGAAACAGGCAAACAAACAAGTACAAGGTCAATTATGTGCAACATGGGAGGACTTACATGGCTAATGATGTATTTATAAATGCTAGTAAAACAAGCAATCAAAAAATTAGTAAAAAATATCATGGTAACTATCTAGGCATTGTTATACAAAATAATGACCCCGAAAAAGCCGGTAAGGTAAAGGTATGGGTCCCTCATGTTAGCCCTACTGTTTATACAAAGTGGAATGAACTTAATAAAGATAAGTCTTTTAAGTTTATAGGTAAGAATATTGACAGTGATATTACTGATGTTGTTGAGGATTTAAAGCGAATATTGCCATGGGCCGTTTGCGCAGCTCCTTTAAACGGTAGTTCTGGTTCTGGTAGGTATAGTGCATACGAAAAAACAGGAACAATATCAGATAGTAATAATGTTTCTGATCATAATCATAATAAAGATTATGTTAAAACAAAATATAGTCTCAATAACGAAGGCATAGGAGAAAAGCCCGGTAGAAAATATGAGATACAGGACTTAAAAGTCACTGATGCATTTACTAATGCAGGTGATGTACCCTTTGAGAATGGTAATAAATATGGATATAACTATAATCCCAGCACTTATAGTAATGCTGCAAAAGGAACATTTGGTTTACCTAATGTAGGTAGTCATGTATGGGTCTTTTTTGATAACGGTGACCCTACTTCCCCAGTTTATTTTGCTATAAGTCATGGTCAAGAGGATTGGAAATCTATTTATGATACTTCAGATAATAATGGTATAGATTACCCAGGTAGTAGTGAGAATAAAAACTCTGATATTCAGAACTATGATCACAATACTGAGACATATCGTAACAAATATGTTATAAATCAAAAAGGTGGTTCATTTGAAATCGTAAATACCGATAACAGAGAAGCATTAAAACTAACTCATCATAGCGGCTCATTCAAGGAGTTAAATAATCATGTTAATATCGAATTTGCTACTAATAACGATCAGAAATTAGTACAAGGAGATAAATTTACTACAACAAAAGGCTACAATAACGAATATGTAGGTAGAGATATAGATCAGATATTTATAGGAGATAAGTATACTAAGATTGGTAATCAAAAATATAATATCTTTAAGGAGTATAAAGAGTTATTAGACCCTATAGCTGATGCAAAGCAATTATTTGAAGTTAAGAGAGCTAGTAAAATAGAAACTGAAGTGGGTTTCTTTAAGAAGACTAGTTTGTTCCAGAGCAGAGAAGGAGATTTTGGAGCCTGTCCTGTTTGTACGGATGTTAGCAGACAAAGAGTATGGGATAATAAATATGTATTCACTAGTATTTCTACCTCTAATGATTCAGTTCACAGATACGTTAACGGGGACTCGGATTATGATTTTAGTAAAGTGACTGCTACAGTACCTACTATAGCTGTACTAGATGCTGTAGGTGATAAAAGTTCCTTTTTAAGTAAATCAAGTAGTTGCCCGGTTTGTGGAGGTACGGGTCTTAGCCCTAGTACAAAAGACGGTACTTGGGTAGAAGAAGATAAAAGTACATATGTCATACAGCGTTTAAAATCTATTGCTACAGACTTAACTGACTTAGAGAAGAAGATGGGTCGAGGTGGTAATGAAATTATTACAATAACTAAAAATAAAATAGAGAATATAGGTTTGGTCTTTAATGATTTCCCATCTATTCGGGTTGATGATATAGGTAAAATCGATATTGACCAAGTGTTGGTATTTGATAAAGGTGTAGCAGCTACTCAAAAAGAAAGACCACTGCATGAATATGTACATGTTGATGATCTACCTGGTGGTAGTTTAGTACAGAGTATTAATAACAAATGGAATGTACAAGTTGGCGCTGGTGGTGTATCTATTAAGACAGTGGGTGGTTTAGATATAGGTGGTTCAATAACGAATATTGCAGGCCAACAAACTAATATTGTCGCTGAAGATGAAATTAATATAGATTCTAAAGTTATAACAATAGCAGCAGAGATGTTACTACTCCGCAATAAGAATAAGAAACAAGTCGTAGTAGATGGTAACCTAGGGGTAAATCAAAATGTAGTTATAGGTGGCTCTTTACATGTAGAAGGAGAGCTAAGTGTACAACATATTTCAGCTCCTGTAGAGATACAAGAAACTGAGCCAGTAATTGTTGAAGGTAGACTAAAAGAAGGAAATATAACTTACACATCACTGGGCTCTCATAAGGGTGGTACTATGAATAAGGTTAGCGGTGCTGTTCTTGAGACATTTCCACATACTCATCCATTCAAGAACGTACCATTGAAGTTAATGAAGAGTAAAGACGATGTACGTAAGATAGGAAAAGCAGCTAATGAAGATATTCGCTCAGCTGCCATACCTGTTATACATGAAAAGAAATCTGCAGAAGAGATTACTGAATAATCTTTTCACTCTTAGCATTAGTTTTAATATTGAGAATAACTAAATACTTAGTGACTGCTGCTTTATACATAAAAGTAGCTGTATCTCCTGATAATACAGGAGGACTAGTGATAGTACCAGGGAAGGTATGCATTTTAACTACGCTATTATCACGAGCATTCAGTATTTTAACAACAAAGCCTGATGTTTGCTGATCCGCGAGTATATAAAATTGTTCTGGTACCATTTTAAATATTTAGTTTAAAGATAAATAATTGTATATGGCAGAGGTAAAAAAAGCAAGAATTTTCTTACGTAGAGGAACAGATGCAGATAGATTACAAACAGATCTCTGTGAAGGTGAATTAGGTTACTCTACAGACGGTAAACGTGTATTTGTAGGTGATGGTAGTACTAATGGTGGTAAATCGTTAGGATCATCGACGATATTTAAAGCATCGGGCTTTGATACCACTACTCTCACAGCTGTGTCATCTAATGGGCGAGCTGAGGTTGGAGATTTTGTTTTTACTCATCCTGCTAATTATAATGTTACAACAATCAATGCAGCAGCGCCATCGACAGATATAACACCTAATAATTCTTTTGGTACTGTATACACTTTATCAGCAATAGATTCAAGTGATGGTTCTCTTACTTGGGTTCCTGTAAACTCTGGTATACCTCTTAATCATATAGATATACCTGACAATGGCATTAACGGAGATAAGATTCATGGTGGTGATGTCTCAGGAGCAGTAACTTTTAGTGGGTCAATCTCTGCATCAACCTTAACTGCAACAAATGTATCTGCGTCTACTGTAAGAATCTCTCCTCTTGGTGGTTCAGGAAGTAGACCAGTTATAGTCAATAATGATGGTGACCTGGTTGTATCTGGTTCCGGATCCGGTCAACCAGTTGCTCTTGCAGGGTTTGTACAGGATCCATCTACATTAAAATATGATTTTAATATTGCATCTGTCGCTTTAGTAACTAAAACTGCATTTGATGATGACAATAATGACCCTACTGGGATTGGTCATGGTAATAGCATCAACCTTGCAACAGATAACGTTGATACTTATACTGAGTTTTCTGGTACTACATTAACTGAACAATATGGAGGAGCTACCTCTGGTATTTATAAGATTACTCTTGATAGTGGAGTCGCAGCAACCGATACTGCCGTAGTAGAAGCGCAAGCGTATAATTGGAGACCACCTTATGTAACCACCCGAAAAAGAAATCAAACAATGGTCCCGGTAATTGATTACTATTGGAAAAGCACTACTGTACTGTATGTAGTGTTTAGTGCAGCTGTTACCGTTGACTCAAATAGAAAAACTACTGGTTTCTTAACTAAGTTACATCCAAGCTCAGGAATGATTGATCCACGGACTAGATTTACTGTAAAAATTTATTAATCTTCTATTTGTAATAATACTCTCTGGCCTATATAGGGAATAAGTTTTTTTACATCTTGTAAGAATATTCGTTGTTCTTTCTTATCCGCTATACCTTTTGATTGTTTATACAGATTAAGTATATAATCTGCAGTAATAGTTGTATCTTTCCTTACCGTTTCTTGTTTATTTTGTTTAAGGACCATATAAATACTTATTAATGCCTTGGCCAAATTATATATACAATGAGTCCACAAAACATTTAGAAACAATAAGTGGTGAACAGTTCATAGATTCTAATTGTGAAAAGATAGAGTTTGATAATATTGAGCAAGTATATAGATATATAAAAGAAAACAATTTAAAGGGTATAGTTGGTAGAAAACTTAAGATGGATTAAATATTTCTAATGAGTAGTGTATATCCCGAAGTTACTGCGGCATATTCTAGAGATAGAGTTTTAGAGAAGTTTGATACAACATTAAATACTCTCCCGTATACTCTTGATGATGTCAAAATAAGTCATAATGATTTACTATTAGCAGAAGTATATAATGATACGATACGTAAATTATATTCTAACTACTTATTTCTTATTGCGAATGCAGAAATAACCACTAAAACATCTCCGACAACTGCATTAAGCTCATATAACTTTACTGATACATATACTGCATCGGCAAGTATACCCTCAACAACTACTTCAGGTACAACTTCTCTTTCAACTATCAATGAATTACATTTTTTGAAGAGAGGTAATACAAATGAGAAAATTGTTTTATCATATGGTACAGATAATAGTTTAATATTTAAAATCTCAGAAGACAATCAAACAATAACTAGTTTACTATCTGGTAATAAAGTAGAATTTAATAAACAATTTGAATTCAGTAATGTTGTATCAGTAGATTCATTTAATAATTTCTTGTTTGTACTCGATAAAGGTAACGATACTTTATTTAAATTTGATATAGCAGGGTTAATATACTCAGATCCTCCAGTAGAGCGCAATAGTATTGATAGTGACTTACCTGGTAGGTTCTTATTAAAAACAATAGGCGGAAAAGGTAAAGTAAACAGGAAGAATAAACTTACAAATCCTTCTAGTATTAGTATATTCAATGAGAAGATTTATGTACTTGATAATGGTAACCTCACAATTAAGGTTTTTGATTTAAATTTTAATTTTATTAATAGTTATACTGATAAAGAAATTTTTGATTATAATCCTATATGTATAAACGTAAGTGAAGCGTCTGACTTAGATTCATCTGGTAAAATATTTATATTAGGTAAGAGTGGTAGTATAATTACATGTGATACTAATTTTAATAATATTACAGTTTTTGATATTTTTAGTAATTATACCTCTAGATTAAATCCAGCTAAAATTTACGACGAAAAAAATAACTTTAAAAAGATTATATCTAGTCCGTCACAGAAAAACGTATTATACATATCTACGAATAAGTCTATCGTTAAATTATATAAAACTAATTTAACAATTCCAATATCTTTTTATGATAATAGTGTATTTAATTTAAATGCAAATTATGAGTTTATAAATAGTTTAGATGTAGATTCAATTAGTGGGGTAGATAATTTAGTTTTATTCTCACATTTAAGTTCTGGAGAGACAAAATATAGTTTATTTAAAGATAAAAACGAAACTAATAAACTATATCATGATAATTTTTATACTAACTATTTCTCATTATCTGATATTACTGTAAAGTCTCAAGAGCTTGTAAATGCAATATCATTTAATAAAACTACAGAAAAAATATTATACAATCATAGCTCCTTTTTTGAGAATATAAACAAAAAGATATATTCATATTATACTGATACCCGAGTTCCTGAGATATGTACAGTAGTAGAGGCTACTTATAGCGTTCCATCGAATTTTAGTGTTACATCAGACTTTTATATAGGAGTTAACGAGCCTCTATTAACAGATGTTATTAACAGGCCTATTACCAAATTATATAATCAACAAGAAGCTTTATTTGATATACTTAAAGAAGACTTTTTAAATACAAACCCACCAGCTAATATACCTGAGGTATTACCATCTTCTGTTGATATAGAAGATCTTCCTGTAATTAGGTTTGATGCAGAAACACCAGATGCTTCTTTTACTGCAGGTGATTTTGTGAGTTATAGGGTAACGAGAAATAAAGCAGATAGTGAATCTAAATTTAAAATATATACAACAGCGGGTACTGGAACTTTAACTAGTGATTATAGTCATATATCTACAGATGATTCTCCTATATATACTTTCAAATATGGAGAATCTAGTGTTGATATTAATATAAGTACAGCTCATTTTTATGGTGGTTCAAGTAAAGGTTTTACTACATCTTTATATGCTCCTTCTGGTGGTGTTATTTTACAGACTGAAGCTGAGAGAGTTACAACAATTAACGGTACTGGTAATTTATATACAGTTAGTTTATCTACTGATGGCCCTATCCCTATTGCAGCAGAAAACGGAACAGCTGCCAGATTCGCAGTAACTAGAGCTAATAGTGAAGGTACATATACTCAAGATACAAGTGTAAATATTTTTACTTCTCATATAAGTACAGATAATAATGATATAGTTACAATATCAACAGATGGTACATACAAAGGTAGTACAGATGATTTCGGTAACTTTCCTGGATTTGCACCTGAAAATAATTATCAAGTATTTGCAAATACATTATCAGGAGGAACAGTTGTATTTACTGAAAATGTAAGCGCGGTTTTCTTTGATATAAGTGCTAAATCAGATAGTCTTTCAGAGGCAACACAAAGATTCACTGTGAATATTAATAATCCAAGTGAGGGTTCTACTATAGGTATACCCTCACATCAAGGATTTGTTAATGAGGAGACGAAGTTAGTAAATCTCACAGTAGATCCAACTTACCCTACAAATTATAACTCCACTGGTAAATTAAGTGGAGTTAATATTTGGTATTTATTATCTGCTGATACTACATATAAGACCTATAGCGCTCAGAAGGCGGTTGATGTAAATCTAACGATAACATCTCCGCTTACCGTTTATAGTCCTAGCGCTGACCGAGGAGCAATTTACTTTGACGCTAAAGATACTGCGAATCCTTTAAGATTAGGTAGTAAGTTAACTGTTAATATACCCGAGACTAGTTTAGTTATAGGTAAGGGTGGAGCTGGTGGAACTGGTCTATTATGGTTATCTGGTAGTAATTTTGATGGTACTACATCACCGCAAGTGAGTACAGTGGATGACTTAGAAGATAGTGATTATGAGCATGAAGGCCAAGATGGTGGCCCGGTTATATCGTTAAGTGGTTTTAATCTACTAACTATTAATAACTCTGGTTCTGCAATTGGTGGTGCAGGTGGAGGAGGCGCTGGTTACCTCGGTGTTAGTGGTAATCCTATGCCCGAGATTAGCGCATTGAGTGCTTCTTCTGGAGGAGGTGGCGGAGCAGGTATTAGTCCAAATGGTTTTGGTATAGGTGGAATAAAACACCCAGGTGGTACATTTGGCGCTTTAACAGTAGCGGCAGCTACTTTTGTAAATAATGGTTCCGATGGAACTCAATCAGATGGGGGAATAGGAGGATTTACAGAGGGAACGAGTGATGGTTATGATACTAATAATTTTAACGTTATGGATGGGGCCAATGGAGGTAATATAGGTTACGGTGGTGGAGGTGAGGATCAACCTGATGATGATACGGGCTATCCTACTTGTTATGATACAGTAGCAGATGATGTAACAAGGTTCAGTGGTGGGGCTGTTGGTAATATAGTTCAACCAGGTGTTACTTGGCATACAAGGGATCAAGATACAACAACTGGAACATTTTCCGGATCTGATATATAATTATAAGTAATTATAATACAAATGAAGTTTAGTAAAAATGCTCAGGGTGCATTAGCTATAGCAAAAAAATACGCAGTTGACTTCAATAGTAAAAATGTGGGGACCGAGCACTTACTAATTGGGTTACTCAGCTGCGAAGATAAAACTTTAGTCGATACATTCAAAAAGTTAGACGTTGAACCTACCGTACTTGTAGAGGTAGTCACATCTATTTTGAGTATCGATAATATTAATAAGAATAACCACAAACTCTCTCCTGTGGTTAATTATACTCCTCGTGTAATAAAAATTATTGAATTCGCGAAAGGTATAGCTCAAAAACTTAGTAAAAATAATGTTGATGTTATACATTTATTTTTGAGTTTATTATATGAGAATGACGGGGTAGCAGTTTCTATTCTTTTAGAGTATGGGTTAGACTTTATAACAGTTAAGAATGTTATGAAGAGGGAATTCGGGGAAGAGATAGACTCTAATCCTGACTTCGGAGACATACCAGAAGATATACAACAATACTTCAACAACATATCTAATCTTATAGAAAAAAATAAATTAGATATACCTATAAATAGGAACGCTGACTATAATAAGTTCTTCATCACGTTAAGCAAAAAGCATAATACTAATATTATAGTTACAGGTGAGCCAGGTGTGGGTAAGAGGTGTGTAGTGTATGAACTAGCAAGACGTATATATAAAAATCAAGCACCAGAGAATCTTTGTAATAAAGTTATACTAGAAATAAAATTAAAGAGTTTAATAGGTGGTACAAAATATAGAGGGGACTTTGAGTCAAGGATGGACTCTATACATAACTTCTTAAAGAATAATACTAATGTTATTGTTGTCATTCCTGATATTACTCTTATTGCTCGTATAGAAGGCACTAGTAATGTTGAAGAATACTTTAGTGAATTGTTTGATTTAGATGATATTAATTTTATAGGTATAGCTGACTCTGATAATTATAGAAAATATTTAGAAGACAATAGTTATATTGTAAGTAATTTCGAAGTTATTAATATAAAGCCAACTAATAAAGAGGAAACTTTTGATATTGTCTCTAATAATATATATAGATATGAAAAATTTCATGAAATAAAATATAGACTTGATGTAATTAAGTATGCAATTGACTTGAGTTCTAGATATTTAACCGATCACTCTCAACCAACAGCATCTATAAATTTACTAGATGAGTGCGGGTCTTACCTCCGGATAAAAAATAAAAATATAGATCAACGAGCTATTGAACTTGAAATTCGTAGAGATGATTTAGAAGATAGAAAGATTGAATTAGTTAAAGAGCATAAATTTGATGCAGCTATCAAAATCAAAAATGAACAAGAAATAATAGAATCAAAAATTTCAGACAAACCAAAAAAAACTAGTAGAAAAAAGAACACAGTAGACCTACAATTGCTTAAGGAGATAGTGTTTCATAAAACAGGTATACCAGTAAGTGAGATTAACGGTGCATTACCTAACCTAGAAGATGCTATTAATAATATTAAAAGTAGTTATGTATCTCAGGTACAAGCTGTTGATACTATCTTTGAACACTTCAAGAGAGTTAAAACTGGATTACAAGACCCTAGTAAGCCATTAGGTAGTTTTTTATTCTTAGGACCTACTGGAGTAGGTAAGACGTTTTTATGCGAACTTATAAGCGAGCAATTCTTTCATCACAGAAATGCTTTTCTGAAGGTAGATATGTCGGAGTTTATGGATAAACATTCTGTCAGTAAGCTTATAGGCTCACCTCCAGGATATGTAGGATATAAAGATAAGTGTTTGTTGGGAGACTTCGTAAAAAATAATCCCTATAGTTTAATATTATTTGATGAGATTGAAAAGGCTCATCCAGATGTAGTTAATATATTCCTACAGATTCTAGATAAAGGAGATTTAACTGATAGTACTGGTAGAAAGATTAATTTTAAAAACACTATTATTGTATTCACTAGTAACATAGGTGCTGATTTGTTTGAGACAAAGACAATAGGTTTTACTCAAAGTGCTATGTCTACAACAGACTTAGAAAATAAACTACAAGGTTTCTTCAAACCAGAGTTTTTAAATCGTTTAGATGAGATTATAACATTCGATCATCTAGAGAATGAAGATATTCTAAATCTCGTATATATTTTAATTAAAAAATTCGTTGCAAAGTTAAAGAAAATTCATAAAATTAAATTTATAATAACTGATGAAGCTACAGACTACATCGCGAATCATGGATATTCAAGAAAATACGGAGCTAGATTCCTCAAAAGATATATCCAAAAACATATTGAATGTATGGTAGCAACATTAATTATTGCAAATAAAGAAAAATTACAAAAAGTAACTTGCAAATTAGAAAATAATGAGCTAATTATTGAATGATATGAAAACATATAATATCTTAATCAAAGATGTGTACACTGATGATAAACGTTCAGAGACTATCGAATGTCCAGATGCAACAGACATTAGAGATATTCACAAACAAGCAATGAAGAGCATTAAGGTCGCTGAGGATATAGAATGTATTAAAACAAGCGAAAATATGGTCTATAGTATTGATAAAGGATTCTTAGCATGAGTAAGAAGAATTGGAAATTAACTCTCTTAGAAGGAGCTGGTTCTTATTTTAATTACAAAAAGACAAAAGCAGAGACTAACCTCAGTAATTATCTAGAGAATCCTGTAGCTATTGGAGAGCATGGGGATGTCGTCGAGGAGTGTGTAAAACTAATAGAGTATATAGAACACGCTAATGGGTGCATAGAGATAGTAGAAGAGATTAAGCAAAAAGAGTAATACAACCAGAAAATATTTCTAATATTTAATATTACAATAAGATCTTTTTGTTCTTATTATTTTACATATATTATTGATAAATAATTATATGATACCTACTGAAATTCTTACCTTATTCGGTGGATCCATAACAGGGTTTATATTTAAATTCATGGCACAGCGCTCTCAAGACAATCAAAAGAAGTTTGAGATGTTAATGGAGCGTAATAAATTTGCTGAAGACACTCGAAACGCTGCAGCACAAAGAGCTACAGGATCAGCGGGCTCATGGGTTAGACGTTTTATAGTTATAAGTATTATGTTTGGAGTTATACTAGCTCCCTTCATGGCTACCTTATTATCTATACCAGTAGTACTAGAAGTAGACCAAACTAAACCTATTTTATTTGGGTTATTTGGTAGTAGAACAGAAAAGATCTTCGTAGAATCATTAGGGTATGTACTTATTCCGGAAATAAGACAAGCCCTCACTGCAATTATAGGATTTTATTTCGGACAATCTACAGTAAAATAGTAAACTATTATGACTTTAGTTTTTAATTTTACTAAGATCTATTTCAGGTAATGGTTTTTCAATCCTAAGTTTACTTAACGCCTCGTTTTGAATAACTAGTTTATTACCGCTTACTATTTTATTATCGACCACATTGTATACGAAGAAGACTGTTTTAAGTAAACCCACTCTAATTATACGACTTGGTCGACCGTCTACAAATACAACATCATCTGTATTATAATCACCACCACAAAATACAGCTAATGAAGCTGCTAAACTCTTAATAGTTGATTGAAACATTATACCAACAAAGCCAATAATAAACATCCAACCGTATTCACCGATCAAGTGTTCTGCAGTATTTTTTATTTCTATGGCTTCTCCCATACTAATATTTAATATTATTGACTAATACTTTAATTTTTAAAAAAGCTGAGTAACATGAATAAATACTTATGTGTCATTAGTAGAAGGATATCTATACCTTATAACCAATAGTGCTTGGCCTGGTTGGATAAAAGTAGGTACAACAAAAAATATTAAACACCGCGTTAGATCGTATCAGACAGGTTCCCCCTTCAGAGACTACCAAGTAGTATACTCCATTAAACACCCTGATTATCTCTTAGCTGAGAAAAAGATTCGTCAACAGATGGAATATTTTGCATCTGATATTCGCAATGAATGGTTTAAAGTAGATTTACAAATCGCTAAAGACAGACTTGTAGAGCAGCTAGATAACTACTTTTACGGAGAGTGTGATCAAAGTCAAAAATATAATAACTACAAATACGAAAAACAAGTAGAACTTGTTTAATTATATTTACAATGTTTCTTACCTGTTAGGTAAGGCCTTTTGCATTTAGTACCCTTGACATGAACTCTGCCACATCTTCCGCAGCATGTTGCTTTAGTTTGTTTTTCTAAAATTTTATATAACTCGTTAAATTTCATATCAGCAATGGTAGTTTATAAATCTTTGAGCTGCTTTCGCAGTATTATTACCCTTGTTCTTTTGTTTTGATTTTAAGGAACTGGCTTTAGAGCAGGTTATCTTTCCTTTTATTTGTTTTTTAAGTATACCTGGTCGGACTGGATCATGTACTCCTTCTTTCGCAGATATTTTTTTAGCTTGTTTCTTCATCTGCTTTCTGTATTTAGGGTCATTTTTCCACTTACTAGACGGGTTTCCCTTCTTTTTTCTTATATTATACCATAGTCCTTTATTTTCTTCAGATATAATATTGTTATATAATTTATCAAATTCGCTAGTCACATAATTATTTATTAGTAAAATGCTAAAAGTATAATAAATAATTATATGTCAGCATATGATACTAATGATTTACATGATATTGGATCTTTATTAGATAAAGTCAATAAACAAAAAATAGCGACACCGCAGGATATATCCAATCAAGTACGTAGATATATAAATGTACAAGAGGAGGAGAAGGATAATAATGTTGTAGAAGAAGGTTTGGATCATGTAGGTAAAGAATCCGGTGATATAGATAATGATGGGGACAAGGATAAAACAGACAAATATCTTCTTAAAAAGCGTAAAGCAATATCTAAAGCATTAAAAGAAGCTGGAATTACTATATCTGAATATGCTGATTATTATAATGATAAGTTAGAATATATACCTCAGATAGCCTCTAAAGTACATGCAGTTGATATAGATGAAGAGAGTGGAGAAATAACATTAGAGTTTACCGCTAAAGACGAAAATACATATTACATAAAATATAATACTAAAACAGAAGAGTATATTGATATTAATATATCTGAACCCGGTGAGTCTAATTATAATAAAGAAATGACTCAAGATGAATTTTTTCAAACAGATATATCTGCAGCTGTAGATAATGAAATAGATAGCTTAAGTAGGTTTGTATATGAAGACTGATAAAATATTAAATGAATTATTAGAGGCTTGTGATGCATGTTCCCATGAGGAGGAACCACAAGATGGTAATAAAGATAATCATGAGTCTCGTATGGCAAAGAGTGACTTATATAACATTGCTGAAAACGCGAAGATGCTACATGATATGCTAGAAGATGACTACCCTTTAGAAGATTGGGCAGAAGCTAAAATTACAAAAGCAGCTGATTATGTTCGCTCTGTTTTACAGTATATAAAGTATGAGGTAGATCGAGAAGGAGAGCCTGACGAAAAAGAGCATACTAAAATATATATCGCTACTGACCCACGTACATTAGGTTTATAGTATGAATAAAATACGTAATTTTTTAAAATTCTTCGAGGGTAGAACTTATTATAATAAAACTCTTCATCCTAATTTTTGGGATGGTGAAGCTTTTGATGAGTCAATTAGAATGGCAATTGTTAAGATTGTTAGTGATTTTTTAAAAGAGGATGAGCATATAGATGAAGATATCATCGAAGACATACAACTAACTGGCTCTATAGCTAATTATAACTACTCAGAGAAATCCGATCTTGACATCCATATACTATTAGACTTTGCTGATATTAACAAGGATGAAGATTTAGTTAAAAGGGCTTTAGACGGTAAGCGCTTTATTTGGAACATAAAGCATGATATAAATCTCAATGGACATGAAGTTGAGTTATATTTTCAAGATATTCACGAACCGCATACTGCATCTGGTTTATTCAGCATACAAGATAATAAATGGATTAAAAAACCTGTTTATGATAAGCCTGAAATAGATCATAGAGATGTTGTACGTAAGTCTGAGGAATATAAAAAAGAAATAAGATCATTGAGTGAGATAATTGCTGAGTTAAGCGATGAGAAAGAGCTTGCATTAGTTAACAAAAGAGCTAAGAATCTTAAGAAACGTATTATGAAGATGCGTAGAGATGGTTTATCTAGTAAGGGTGAGTTTTCTGTAGAGAATTTAGCTTTTAAGAATTTAAGAGATTCAGACTATATTGGTAAATTAAACGATATAATTATAAGATCATATGATCATATGTTTAATAAAGAAATATTAGGCGAAAATGACTTGAGTACATGGCTGAAAGAAAGATGGTGTAGTCGATGAAAACATTTAAGCAATTTTTTAAAGAAGACGTAGCAGGTAATGAATTTGAATTTTTTACTTTTTTCGTTAGCTTGATAGGTAAGAAGTTTCCGTATATCGGTAAAATTAAAAAAGTATCGTTACCTGGTACAGATATTGTTATAACAGACCCGAATCAAGAAATTCCATTTGACAGTAGCACCTTTCCAAATGCCCCTACTATTTACAAAGCTGATATAATAGTTAATAATAAAGGTGTATCTCTCAAGCAAAGAGGTGGTAGTAATGTTTTGAACTGGATTACATCTATCCAATCTAAAAGAATTTTCCCTAGTAGTCATAAAATTATTTCTGATTATGCTCGAGATGTTGCACTCTTAAAAGCACCTGTACAGGTAACCCCTGATAGTTTAGGAATAAAAGAATCTGATTGGGAAAGGATAATTAATTGGTCGGCCTTTGATGGTACAATAGATAGTAAATCTGAAAATATTTACAAACCATCCCCCGTTCCAGCAGATGTTGTCGTTGTGGGGCCCAAGTCGGGTATAAGCTTAGATAATATATCAGTTTACAATAAAGAGGATTACTTTAAAAATAATAAAGATAATCTTATATTTTTATTTAGACGTATATTAGTAGGTCAACAATCATCTAAGCACCCCGGTAAAGAAGCAAGTAACAGTAAGACTGGTCGCCGTAGCACTAATAAGGAATGGCAGTATGAAGATTTAGACTGGGTTAAAGACCCTGAATTAGTATACGGTCCTGTTGGAGCAGCATTGCCAGTAGATGGAATGAAGACATACGTTGCAGTGAATTACCATTTAAGATCTAAAAAATAACTACCACATCCTGCAAGACCAATAGCGAGCTTTAGTCTTAGGTCCGGGATTATCACAATTGTGTCTAGCCCTGAATGACTTACGTCGTTTGGGGTTGGACTTTTTTATACGCATCGTTTTTTCGCCTTTACGTTTCGCGCTTGTTCCACCGTGCCCGAAGTTTACTTTTCTTACATTTCCAGTCTTAGGGTCTTTTACATAAACTTTAAACTTTTTAACATCACCTCTCATAGGTTTATTCAACTTAACCTTACGTCCTCTATACTCTGCTTCCTCGAAAACATCTTCATCTATAATTTCAAACTTAAGAGTACCGAGATATTCTTCTTCTTGATAAACAGGTACTGTAATATTTTCGTAGAAATCTTTAAAGCTTAGCATATAATTATTTATTATGGAGGATTCATTTTATGACATTTTTGTTTTTGGCTTTAGAGTACAAATTTTGCCAAATGTGTTTATAATCTATGATGACAATAAATGTATAGAAGATCAAACAATACCTGATAAGATTATAAAATATTGCATAAATGAGGGACTATGTGATGAGAGTGTATCTCATAATACATATGATTTTAAAGTCGAGATAATGCGTAAAAAGTAATAAATAATAATATATGATACTTTTTGAGCAATACTTCAAGCTTTATGAAGACGCAGGCCCTAATAAGCATTTAACTCACTTAGAAGAGCTTGTACTTACTAATAAGAGAGAAGGAGCTCAAAGGGCTATTAATTATCTGAGTTCTCTCTCTGAGATTTTAGATAGTAACACTGATAAGGCAGTGAACGCGACAGTTAAGTATGACGGTGCACCAGCTGTTGTCGTTGGTAGAGATCTTGATGGTAAATTCTTTGTTGGTAGTAAGTCTGTATTCAATACAGACCCGAAGATAAATTACAGTATTAAGGATATAAAAACAAATCATGCTGCATCTGCTGGATTAATTGATAAGCTAGTACAAACATTTGTACATTTTAAAGATTCTAACTTCAATGGTGTATATCAAGGAGACTTTTTATTTGATAATGAGATAAAAGATACATCTTCTATTGACGGAGAAGAGCATGTTACATTCAAACCTAATACAATTGTATATGCAGTACCTGTAAATAGTAAAGAAGGTCAGGATATTTTAAATTCTAATATAGGAGTTGTGTTTCATACTGAATATGAAATGCAGAAAGATGAAGAAGGTAAGATAAGATTTAGTACGAAAAAATTTGGAGTTGATGTAAGTACCCTAGACCCTGGTCCTAAAGTTTATGTTAAGGATGCATATTTTGAAAATGATTCTGGTTATATAACTTTAACGGATGAGGAAACTGTTTTAGTTGATAGTTTAATATCTAAGTCTTCTGAACTAGTAGAAGATATAAATTTTGATAGTATTGATGATCGTATTTACTTAGGTTTGAATACATATATTAATACAGAAATAAGACAAGGAGAATTTCTTAAAGATATTGACGTATCATTTCAGCAGTTCGTAGAATGGGTTGAAGGTAGACTAGATCGTAAGATTGATTCTCTTAAGAGTGATAAAGGTAAAGCTAAAGCAACAGAAGCAAAAACTCAAATGTTGAGCTTAGTAGAAGCTGGTAAACAAGATATTGTAAACATTCTTAGGTTACAAATATTAATTAAGCAAGGTAAAGATATTTTTATACAAAAGTATAATAATATTATGAAGGGTGTAAGTATGAAGCATTATTTATTTAATGCCGAAGGAGACCTTGTTGTTACAGAGCCCGAGGGGTATGTTGCTATAGACCAAACAGGAAATGCAATCAAGTTTGTTGATAGACTTGAATTTAGCAAAGCTAATTTTGCAATTAGCTCGGATCAAAAATTTAAAAAATAGTTGTTTCCTAAAAAGCCATTGTAAATATTATATATGGCTTCTAAAAAACCTAAGAAAAGATATTCCTTATATCGTCAAGGCGTTATAGACGCGATTGATCACCTAAGCATACTTATTCCTGAAGTGTTTGGATCAGATCCTAGATCTAGTTTATATGAAGTAGAAGAAAAGCGCGCATATATTCAAAATAAACTTAAAGAATTAATCGAATGAAGTTTATTTTTTGTTTCTATGATTTAAATTATACTCCTGAATTTCTTAAATCTTGGGTTAATTTGGCTACAGTACTTAATAAGAAAGAAATACCATATAATATATCTATCGGGGATAGCTGCAATGCCTTTTATGCTAAACAAAAGGCCCTCAAGGGTAATGTACTACAGGGTAGTAATCAAAATCCATTCCAAGGTCAATGTAATTATGAATATATAGTTTTTTTGAGTGGTAGTGTTTTATTTAATAATAACAATTTTATTAAATTATATAATAATATATACTCTAATGATTTAAATTTTTTATCTGCTAAGGTAGATAGTAGATATAAATTAACAAATAAAAAACAGAATGATTTTGAGTTAGCTGAATACCTAGAATTTGATATGGTCATAGTAAAGTATGGTGTTATAGAGAAGTTATCATACCCGTGGTTTAGACCTTGGAGCTCCCGAAATAAAAAAGAGCAAACATTTACGGATATTGATATCTGTAAACGTATACAAAAAGAAGCTAATGTTAATTTATTAATTGACCCTAGTGTGAGTATAAAACGGAAAGATATTGTCTATGTATAATGTTATGATATGTATGCCAGGGACAAGCTTTAGTAGTAAGACAATAACCTGTGTAAGTAATCTATTAAAACATTTTCACAAACAGGGTATACAATATAAATTTAGTTCTACCTTTTCTAGAAACATATATGAAACTAGAAATATGTGTTTATTAGGAGAGCCTTCGAAAGGTAAAGACCAGAAACCATTTGATGAAGCTGAATATACTCATATTTTATGGATAGATGATGATATAATTTTTAATATTAAAGATATTGAGAGGTTATTTAAAGTAGATAAAGATATAGTTTCTGGTCTTTATTTAATGGCCGATGGTGATAACTACGCAGTTGTAGAGGATTGGGATGAAGAGTTTTTTGCTCGTAATGGTTACTTTCATTTTCTATCTAAAAAAGATTTAAAAAATAAAGATTCTATTTTTAAAGTCTCTTATGTAGGTTTTGGTTTTCTGTTAATTAAAAAAGGAGTATTTGAGCAACTTAAATATCCTTGGTTTAAACCTAGATATATAGAAATACAATCGTGCGAAGATTTTTGTATGGAAGATGTATCTTTTTGTCTTGACTGTAAGGATAATAATATACCTATATATGTTGATCCTCAGATTAAAGTAATTCACTGTAAGACAGCATACTTAAAATGAATGATCATTGGTCAGAAAATTACTGGGATAATTATATTAAGAGAAAATTCTCTTATAACGATAGTTCCAGAAATTTGACTATAGTTGAGTTATGCAAAGTATATGATTATCCTAAAAGTATATTTTGCGGGCACACCAATAATGACTACATAGTAAAGGTGTCTTATTGGTCTGAAGAAGATAAAATATACTTAGGGATTGGTTATGGTGAGACATATTACGAAGCAGATGATATTACATCCTATCAGTTATTTCTTGATAATATAAATGATGAAATTGTTTTAGAATTATTAAAACAAGAGTTTGGGTGGAATATTGTAGATTATTTTAGTTTTTGTGAGTAGTTGTAGATAAATATTTATAATATGGCTACTAATACTGACTTTCGTGTAAAAAATGGTTTATATGTAGGAGAGAATATAAACGCCCTTCGAGGAAGTGTTTCTGCATCAACATATTACGGTGAATTATTTAATATTTCTTCTTCTGGAGCATTGGGATCAGGTAGTACTGACCCTATTAGTGGGGATAGTACCCTTAATTTTGAAGCTGTTTCTGGAATAAAAATCGCGGTTTCTGATAATAACTTACAATTCAGTTTAAGTTTATCTAATAGTTTTGAGATTGATAGTAATAGTTTAGACTTAACTGATACTGGTGTTAGCGCAGGTACATATGGCTCTCAGACTACAATCCCTAATATTACTATTGACTCTCAGGGTAGAGTTACAGCAGCATCAGAAGCTACAGTAGCAACTACCCTCAGTACAGAGGCTAGCACTGGTACAGGTGATGTAGATTTATTATCTGAGCGTCTAGGAATACTGGGTACATCTAATGAAATCACCACAGTCGCATCTAATAATAATATTACTGTAGGTTTACCTAATGACGTCACTATAAGTAATAATTTAGACGTTACCGGTGATATAAAAATAGGTGGTGGTTACAGTTCTTCTGGAGTTACTATAACACCTACAGGTGATCTAAGCGCATATGGAGGAGTATATGCAGATTCTTTCTTCTCTAGGACTGCTGGTAATACAATAGACTTTAATGATAATATTGATCTCGATGGTACTTTATTAGTATCCGGCCCAATAAGTGCTTTAAGTACATTAACAGTTGATGGTAATGTAGTTATAGGAGATAATTCTAGTGATATACTTACAATAAACACCCAGACGATTAATCTCGCTAATATTGCACCTGGTACAGATAACACAGTAGTAGTAACTAATGGTTCTACTCTGGTGACAGATGAAATAGATGGTAGAGTATGGGGTAATACTTTAGTAGACAATGGAGGAACCACAGGAACAGCTAATAGATTAGTTAAGTGGTCGGATGGTGATACAATCGCTGATACTCAAATTAGTGATGACTCTACTACAGTAACAATAGGTGTTAGTCAGACTAACCCACTTACTATACGCCCTACCTCTACTAGTACATCTATTAAGTTCGCCAATAATACAAGTGGTTATCATTCTACCTGTACTACTGTCTCTCAATCCAATAGTGCTATAGTTCTATCATTTCCATCTGCAGATTATAGGTCTGGCAAGGTTATTATACAATCTGATATTGATAACAGTCAATATGAAGCAGCTGAGTTATTAGTGATACATGATGGTTCTGATACGTATCAGACTGTATATGGTAATGTTACAACTTCTTCATCCTTGTGTGTTACTTATTCTAGCCGTATAAGTGGTACAGATTTACAAATAATTGCTAGTAATGCTTGTAATAGTGGTTCAGCTGATGTTATAACATCGATCACTCAATTAACTAATACATAAGTTTAATTAAAATATTTTCACGTTAAACCTGCTTTCCTGGTCTATAATTTATAAATAATAGTGTAAGTGGAAAGTGAAACTTAATGGTTACTAAAAATTTTTTCGTACATGATGGGCTCAAAGTCAGAGGAGATACGTTATTAAATGGAGATACATATAACGATACTGCTTTATCTAAACTTCACGTAAAGACTGATAACAACGGAGCTGGAGCTAACCTCAATAATGTCAATGGTTTAATTATTGAGAACGGGGAAACCTCTAATACAAGCTACGCGCTAAAACTAGCTACAGGTATTGGTAATGTATTTAGTGTTACTAATGCTGGTAATTTAGGTATAGGTACTACTGCGCCTAGTGCTCTATTAGATGTTGCAGGTTCGATCTGCGCAAATAGTGATAGTTGGTTTAATGGGGTTAGAGTGGGTTTAGGCAATGGTAATTGTGGTAACAATACAGTTGTCGGGGATAGAGCTCTTTACAGTAACACAACAGGTAATAATAATACAGCTTTTGGTAACACCTCTCTCTATAGTAATACAACTGGTAATTTTAATACAAGTACTGGCCAGGGTTCTCTTGCATGTAACACAACAGGTATTGCTAATACCGCGATGGGTTATAAATCCCTCAACTGCAATACAACAGGCATTTACAATACTGCTAACGGGTTTTTGTCTCTAAGTGATAATACAACAGGTACAAGTAATACAGCTACTGGATTTAGATCTCTTTGTACTAACACAACTGGTAATTGGAATACAGCTAGCGGTATGTATTCACTCCGAAATAACACTACCGGGTGTCAGAATACAGCCCATGGTTATAATACACTCTGTGGCAATACGACAGGTAGTAAAAATGCAGCTACTGGGTATGAATCTCTCAAAAATAGTACTACATCGAGTAATAATACATCTCATGGTTATCAATCTCTTTATACTAATGTTACAGGTACTAGTAATACTGCATCTGGTATATGTTCTCTATATAATAATACTACAGGATATAATAACGTAGCTAATGGAGCTAGTTCATTATTTTGTAATACTACTGGGTGTAATAATACATCGCTTGGAGTTAATTCTCTTAATAAAAATACAACTGGTTACCATAATACCGCGAGTGGTTATGGAGCAGTTCGTTCTAATACAACTGGTTTTCGTAATACAGGTACTGGTTATGCATCTCTTTTTTATAATACAACAGGTTGTTTCAACACAGCTACTGGTGGTTATTCTCTTTTTAAGAATACTACAGGTATTTATAATGCTGGGTATGGCTATGAATCTATTCGTAATATTACAACCGGTAACTGTAATATAGCATTGGGTTATTTTTCTGGTTGTAATATCACTACAGGTAGTAATAATATTACTATAGGGTTAGTCACATGTACTAGTACTAATGGAGATAGTAACTCTATAGTAATTGGTAATAATCTAACAGGTTTGGGTTCGAATACAATTAATATAGGTAATACCAGTAATACTAAAACAGTATTTGAATATGGTAATGTTGGTATAGGTACAGCAAGTCCAAGCTCGAAACTTCATATAGAAGGCTCTTTCAAAAATACAGGCGAGACATTTTTAGCGACAGATAGCACTAATGAAGTGATTATTGGAGCTGACACTACTAGCGGTAGTTTACCTAATAAATTTTTAAATATTACAGGGTATGATGCTTTAGGTATAAAGTTAATTGCTCATGGTGGTTGGGCTAAATATGTAATACAAACCGGTCATGATAGTATTTTAAGGCTTTATAATGATGGGACCAATAACGCTGCTATAAATCAAAAATTTTATTTTGGCACAACTGCATCCGGTTCCGCTAGATTAACGCTCTTTACAGAAGATGCAGCTTTTATACACGTAGGCACTAATGAATCATACCCTTCAGCAAAATTCGGAACCTTAAATCCAACACATATTTATAAGGGTGATGTGTATATCGATACGGCATCTGCAGCAGGTGTATACAAAAGATTCCAATTTAAAAATACCGGAGTATTCGACACTGAAGCTGTTAACGCTACATCCACTACAGTAAATAGTTATTTTTTAGCCAACGTTGGTATAGGTACTACAAGCCCTAATGAGAAGCTCACAGTATCAGGTAATATAAGCGCAAGTGGTATAATATATGCTGATGCATTTAATTCTAATACTGGTGGTACTACAATTGATTTTAATGATGATGTTGATTTAAATGGTAACTTAACTTTTTCTAGTTCAAGTGATATTTTAATTCCTGATAACAGTGGAGCTGCTCTAGAGATCAAAGAAGGTGGTAATGTATATCAGAGATTTATAACTACTAATGGTGGTGAGAATATAGAACTGTATAAGTGTACTACTGCTAGTGCAGGATTTACTACCAATAGTTTGAGTGCTACATCTCTTAGTGGGGCGGCTGGAGAAGGAGTTACAACTGGTGCTACAATAGCATTAGGGGGTGACTTAGGAGGCTCTGTTGCATTAGATACATTAGATGGTACAAAAACATTAACAGCAACTATACAAGCTAATAGCGTTGCACTTGGTACTGACACTACAGGTAATTATGTACAGTCATTATCTTTAAATACAACAACTCCGTCTTTGACTGGTTCGAGTTTAGCAGCTGCTGAGGGTAATACTATAACTGGTTTAGGCTTATCTGCTACAGGCGTTACAGCAGCTGCCTATGGTGGTTCAGCAGCTATACCAGTTATAACAGTATTGGAAGATGGTCGGATTTCAAGCGCTAGTACAACAACAGTCGCTACAACACTCAGTACTGAGGCAGGAACTGGTACAGGTGATGTAGATTTATTATCTGAGCGTCTGAGAATATTTGGTACATCAAATGAAATAACTACTGTTGCGTCTAATAATACTATTACTATAGGATTACCTGATGATGTAACTATAAGTAATGACTTAGATGTTATAGGTAACTTTACTGTCAATGGTACAACAGTAACACAAGATGTATCTTCTGTACTCATCGAAGACCCTGTAATCAAGCTCGCTAACGGAAACACATCTGCAGATATTAAGGATATAGGTTTCTACGGGGAATATGCAGACTCTGGTACTAAGTATACTGGTCTCATAAGAGACGTAACATTTGCAGGAGGAAACAAGCCATATGTTTTCTTTGAAGGAGTTACTACTGATATATTATCCGATAATGATTCTGGATCAGGAAAACCCACAGTAGCAAACTTTGCTGATGTGTACATGGGTAGGATTGGCGTTAATACTAGTACTTATAATGCAACTACAAGGGTTGAGATAAATCTCGATAATGGGGAAAATATACATTTTGATGGTGATGGTGATTTATTTGTTGATATTGATAGAAATGCTTCCAGTGATGCTGGTAGATTGAGATATCAAACTAATGGTACAGATGAATTCGAAGTAGGTCTTATTGGTGGAACTGCTGGTTACCATATAACAGATGGTAGTGTTAATCGTTTACTTTCGGTTCTATCGAGTGGAAATGTTGGTAT